>Ga0105048_10000592_pt1 | contig 56653 bp, 49 predicted proteins | sample MAT05_FD_78382 | JGI IMG/M metagenome (GOLD analysis project Ga0105048, IMG submission 78382) | Freshwater microbial communities from Lake Fryxell liftoff mats and glacier meltwater in Antarctica - MAT-05 | ecosystem: Environmental > Aquatic > Freshwater > Ice > Liftoff microbial mat | place... | reverse complement strand
TGGATCACCAGAGAGCGGCAGTCGCCCACGTTGGCCAGGTGCGAGAAGATCTTCAGTGCTTCGATGAACGCCACGCCCTGGGCACGCGAGCCGCGCAGGTCGAAGCTGAATACCGCGCCGCAGCCGCGCGGCAGCAACCGCCTCGCCAGCGCGTGGCTGGGGTGGCCCTCCAGTTCAGGGTAGCCGACGCTGCTGACCATCGGGTGTGCGACCAGCATCGCCACCACCTTGCGCGTGTTCTCCACATGCCGCGCCATGCGCAGCGGCAGGGTCTCGATGCCTTGCAGGATCAGCCACGCCGTGTGCGGGCTCATACAGGCACCGAAGTCGCGCAGCCCTTCGCGGCGCGCGCGCAGCAAGAAGGCGCCGTCGGTGCTCTCTTCGCTGAAGACCATGCCGTGAAAGCCGGCGTAAGGCTGGTTCAGCTCGGGAAACCGGGTTGCGCGGCTCCAGTCGAAACGCCCCGAGTCGACGAGCACGCCCCCGACCACCGTGCCGTGGCCGCAAAGGAACTTGGTGGCCGAGTGGAAGACGAGATCCGCGCCGTGGTCGAAGGGCTTCATCAGCCAGGGCGTGGTGAAGGTGGAGTCCATCAGCAGCGGCAGGCCGTGTTCGTGCGCCAGCGCGGCCACGGTCGGGATGTCCAGCACGTCCAGACCCGGGTTGCCCAGCGTTTCGCCGAACAGCAGCCGGGTTTCGGGGCGGATGGCGGCGCGCCAGCCGTCGATGTCGCCCGGCTTGACGAAGGTGGTCAGGATGCCGAAGCGCGCCAGCGTGTAGTGCAGCAGGTTGTGCGAGCCGCCGTACAGGGCGCTGGAGGCGACGATGTGCCCGCCGGCGCCGGCCAGCGTGCAGATGGCCAGGTGCAGCGCCGCCTGGCCGCTGGCGGTGGCAATGGCGCCGGTGCCTCCTTCAAGCGCCGCGACGCGCTCTTCGAACACCGCGTTGGTCGGGTTGCTGATGCGGCTGTAGACATGCCCTGAGCGCTCGAGGTTGAACAGCGACGCGGCGTGCTCGCTGCTTTCGAAGACGAAACTGGTCGACAGCACGATGGGCAGCGCACGCGCCCCTGTCGTGGGGTCGGGGGCTGCGCCGGCGTGCAGCGCGAGGGTGTCGAAACCGGGGTCGGCGGATCCGGCCATGGGGTCTCCGAGAGGGGGGCTTTCGAGAGTCATTGTGGGCTATATTGACCCTTCATCGATCGCACTGACCGTCCCCAGGAGCCGCCCATGAAGGTCTCAGACATCCTGCGCGTCAAGGGCAATACGCTGTACACGGTGCCGCCCGACGAGCGCCTGGCGGTTGCTGTGCAGACGATGGCCGATATGGACATCGGCTCGCTGGTGGTGATGGCCCATGGCGACCTCATCGGCATGCTCACCTTCCGCGAGGTGATCGCCGCGTTGGTCAGGAACGGCGGCAGCATCGGCCAGTTGCTGGTGCGCACGGTGATGGACGACGCGCCGCTGACGTGCACGCCCGAGACCGACATGGACGAGGTGCGCCGCATGATGCTGCTGCGCCACGCGCGCTACATGCCGGTGCTCGACCAGCGCACGTTGATGGGCGTGGTCTCGTTCTACGACGTGGCCAAGGCGGTGGTCGACAGCCAGGACTTCGAGAACCGCATGCTCAAGGCGTACATCCGCGACTGGCCGGTCGACCAGACCGAAGCGCCCGGCTGAGCGCGGAGCGTCAGAGGGCGGCTCCTACAATCCCGCCTTTGAACCGCTCTCGCCCCGCATGTCCGGCAGCAGCTTCGGCGAACTCTTTCGCGTCACCAACTTCGGCGAGAGCCACGGCCCGGCCATCGGCTGCGTGATCGACGGTTGCCCGCCCGGGTTGGCGCTGTCCGAGGCCGACATCCAGGCCCAGCTTGACCGGCGCCGCCCGGGCACCAGCCGCCACGTCACGCAGCGCAACGAGCCCGATGCGGTGGAGATCCTTTCCGGGGTCTTCGAGGGCCTGACCACCGGCACGCCGATCGCGCTGCTGATCCGCAACTTCGACCAGCGCAGCAAGGATTACGCGAACCTGCTCGACACCTTCCGCCCCGGCCATGCCGACTACACCTATTGGCGCAAGTACGGCCACCGCGACCCGCGCGGCGGCGGGCGCTCCAGCGCCAGACTGACGGCGCCGATGGTGGCGGCCGGCGCGGTGGCGCGCAAATGGCTGGCCGAGCACCACGGCACCTCGTTCATCGGCTGGATGAGCGCTCTCGGCGAGATCGAGATCCCGTTCGAGGGCACCGAGCACATCGCGCACAACCCCTTCTTCGCCGCCAACGCCACGCTGGTGCCGCAGCTCGAGGCGCACATGGACGCGCTGCGCAAGGCCGGCGACAGCTGCGGCGCGCGCATCGAGGTGCGCGCGCTCGGCGTGCTGGCGGGTCTGGGCGACCCGCTGTTCGACAAGCTCGATGCCGACATCGCCTGGGCCATGATGGGCATCAATGCCGTCAAGGGCGTGGAGATCGGCAGCGGCTTCGGCTGCGTCAGCGAACGTGGCAGCACGCATGGGGATGAGCTCACGCCCGAAGGCTTCACCACCAACCATGCGGGGGGCGTGTTGGGCGGCATCAGCACCGGACAGGATCTGGTGGTGCGCATCGCCATCAAGCCCACCAGCAGCATCCGCACACCGCGGCGCTCGGTCGACCGCGCCGGGCAGCCGACCACGGTCGAGACTTTCGGCCGCCACGACCCCTGCGTCGGCATCCGCGCCACGCCGATCGCCGAGGCGATGCTGGCGCTGGTGGTGATGGAGCATTCTCTGCGCCAGCGTGCGCAGTGCGCCGACGTGCGCCACGAGCGAGCGCCGCTGCCGGCTTCGGCCGCGGATCACGAAGCCGGGTGAGGCGCCGGTTGATGCGAGCCTAGGTCACTTCCCGATGAGTCCACGGCCGCCGCGCGGGCCTGCGCCCGCTGTGTCGTTGGTGCCTTTCGGCGCGGTCTGGTTCACCTACTTCGCCGCCATCGGGCTGTTCAACCCGTACGCGCCGCTGTGGTTCAAGGAGCTGGGCTTCTCCACGCTGGCCATCGGCACCATCGCCTCGCTGCAAAGCTGGACGCGGGTGCTGGTGCCTTACGGCTGGGGCTGGCTGGGTGACCGCGGCGGCCAGCGCGTGCGGCTGGTGCGCTGGGCTGCCTTCGGCGCGCTGCTCTGCGCGCTGGCGCTGCTCGCCACGCGCGGCTACGCCGCGGTGGCGCTCGCCACGATGCTGGTGTTCGCCTTCAACGGCGCCGTGGTGCCGCTGTCCGAGGCCACGCTGGCGCATCACCTGAACACCGCCAAGGGTATCGACCCGGCGCGCTACGGCCGCGTGCGCGTGTGGGGCTCGCTGGGCTTCATCGTCGCCGTGACGGCCGGCGGCGCGCTGCTGGAGTGGCAGGGCATCGGCTGGTTTCCGGTGCTGGCCGCCGGCACGTTCGGCCTGCTCTGGCTGGCGGCGCTGCGCGTGCCTTCGCAGCGTGACGATGTCTCCGGACGCGCCGAAGCGCCGCCGGTGCTGACCATCTTGCGCCGCCCGCTGGTGGCCTGGTTCTTTGCCTCGGTCTTCTTCACGGTGCTCGGGCACACCAGCTTGTATGCGTTCTTCTCGCTGTACCTGGACTCTCTCGGCTACCCCAAGTCCACCGTCGGCGTGCTCTGGGCGGTGGCGGTGGCGGTCGAGGTGGTGTTTTTCTGGTACCAGGGCCGCATTGCCGCGCGTGCCTCGGCCACGCGCTGGCTGCAGTGGGCCGCAGCGGGCTCGGTACTGCGCTTCGCGCTGATCGCCGCCTTCGGGGCCAACTTCTGGCTGCTGGTGCTGGCGCAACTGATGCACATGCTGACCTTCGCGGCCCACCATGCCGCCTGCATCACGCTCATCAGCCAGCAATTTCCGGGGCCGCTGCGTGGGCGCGGCCAGGCGCTGTACACCACGCTGGGCTATGGCATCCCGGGCGTCATCGGCGGCGTCGGCGGGGGCTGGCTGGGCGCGCAGTTCGGCTTCGCGGCAGTGTTCTGGGCCGCTGCGCTGGCGGGGGTCGCGGCCTGGGTGTGTGCCAACGTGGCGGCGCGTCGGGCCGGCTGACGCGCTGCGAGAGGCGCCGCCAGCGCTGCCGCTGGCGCGTCGCCGGCCGCACTACAGCCGCCCCCTTTGCGGCCGATATCTCCCCGATGAAAGCCCTTGAAAGGCGCCCCGACCGTTCTCGGGGTGATGAGTTCTCGCTGCCCGGGCGCTTGCGCCTGGCCATGCTTGCCGCGTTGACGCTGATCGCCTTGCTCAGCGCCGGACAGGCGTTGTTCACCCGTCAGCACGAGCGCCTGCGCCACGATGACGCCCGCATCATCGGCATGGCCTCGCTGCAGCGCACCTTCACGCAGGCGGTCGGTCGTCAGGCTGCGGCAGCGACCGCCGCGCCCGACGATGCGGCCGCAGCGTTGTCGCTCGAGCAGGTGCTGGCGGCATCGCAACGCGATGCGCTGCAGATCGAGCCGCTGCTGTTGCGTGACGGCGCGCCACCCTCGGCGCTGGCGCAGTGGCACAACGCGCGTGAGCGGCTGTGGTATCGCAGCCAGGTGCTGCTGCGGCGGCTGCAGTCGGATGGAGAGGGTGTGCTGGAGGCCAACGCCGCGGTGCAACTGGAAGCCGAGCGCGCGCTGCGCGCGGCGCAGAGTCTTTTCGACGAGCTGCAGTTCGAGGTGCAGCGGCGCAGCGTGCAGGCGGCCGCGATGGCCGAACGCGGCGCGCTCGCGATGCTGCTGGTGCTGCTCGGGCTGGCGCTGGGCGTGGTCGAGCCCACTGTGCGCGCGGTCCGCCGCCATCTGCGCCAGCAGGCCCGGCAGGCGGCCGACGTGCAGCGCCTCGCGCTGGTGGCCGAGCGCACGCACAACGTGGTCATCGTCACCGACGCCGAACGGCGCATCGACTGGGTCAACGAAGCCTTCACCCGGCTGACCGGGTGGACGCTCGACGAGGTGCGCGGACGCCACCCCGGGGCGCTGCTGCAAAGCCCGCGCACCGACCCGCTCACGATCGAACGCATGCGTCTGGCGTTCGAGCGCGGCGAGGGCCTGCGGGTGGAAGTGCTGAACACCGGCAAGGACGGTCGCGATTACTGGCTGGATGCAGACATCCAGCCGCTGCGCGACAGCCAGGGCCGCCTGAGCGGCTTCGTCGCCGTGGAATCCGACATCACCGAGCGGGTGACCCAGCGCATGCGCCAGGCCGCGTTGCTGGCCGCACTGCCCGCCGGTGTGCTGGTGCAGGCGGCCGACGGCATCGTGCGCGAGGCCAACCCGGCGGCCGAGGCCATGCTCGGCCTGGCCCGCGAGCAGCTGCTCGGCAGTGATCCGCTGGATCCGGGCTGGCAGGCGCTATACGAGGACGGCAGCGAACTGCCGGTGATCGAGCGCCCCGCCACGCGCACGCTGCGCAGCGGCCGCGGCCTGCGCGGCGAGGCGATGGGCGTGCGCGCCGCCGACGGCCAGGTGCGCTGGCTGCTCGTCAACACCGAGCCGCTGCAGGACGCGCTGGGGCAGCCCGACGGCGTCGTCAGCTGCCTGGCCGACATCACAGACCGCCGGCGGCTGCAGGACCAGCTGGCACATGGCGCCCGCACCGACGGGCTGACCGGGTTGGCCAACCGCAGCGTGGTGCTGCAGCGAGTACAGCGCGCGCTGGACCACGCGCGGCGCCACCCGGGCTACGGATTCGCCGTGCTGTTCATGGACTTCGACCGCTTCAAGCAGGTCAACGACACGCTGGGCCATGGCGCAGGCGACGAACTGCTGCGCCAGATTGCCCTGCGGCTGGGCGATACGCTGCGGCCGGGCGATGCGGTGGCGCGCATGGACTCCGGCTGGTCCACCGCGGCGCGCATCGGTGGCGACGAGTTCGTCGTCGTGCTCGAGGGCATCCGCGCGCCGGCCGACGCGTTGTTGATCGCCGAGCGGCTGCTGCAGACACTGGCCGAGCCCTACCTGATCGACGGCCACCATGTGCAGAGCAGCGCCAGCATCGGCATCGTGATGTCGGACCCGGCGGGGCAGGCGAGCGAGGATGCCGACACCGTGCTGCGTGACGCCGACACCGCGATGTACGAGGCCAAGCGCGCCGGCCGCGGTCGCTGCGTGGTGTTCGATCGCTCGATGCAGGATCGCGTCGTGCGTGCGCTGGAGCTCGAGACCGATCTGCGCCGTGCGCTGCGCGAGCGCGAGCTGTTCGTCGTCTTCCAGCCCGTGGTGACACTGGCCGACGGCTCTGTCTGCGCCGTCGAGGCGCTGGCGCGCTGGCGTCACCCCGAGCGGGGTCTGGTGCCGCCGGTGGAGTTCATCCCCGTCGCCGAAGAGGCCGGGCTGATCGGCGCGCTGGGCGACTACGTGCTCGAAGCGGCCTGCCACCAGTTCGCCGACTGGGGCCGCACGCTCGGTGAGCGGCGGCCCGCGCTGCTGGCCGTGAACCTGTCGCGCGCGCAACTGTTGATGCCCGGGCTGGTGCACTCGGTGCGCAGCGTGCTGCAGCAGACCGGGCTTTCGCCGTCGATGCTGCAGCTGGAGGTGACCGAGAGTCTGGCTGCGCAAGACCAGACTGTGCAACGCACGCTCGAAGCGCTGAAGGCTCTGGGCGTGCGCCTGGCGCTGGACGACTTCGGCACCGGCTATTCCTCGCTCGCCTGCCTGCACCAGATGCCGGTGGACACGGTGAAGATCGACCGCTCTTTCCTCAGCCAGGTCGAGGCTTCGGGCTACCACCGCGTGGTCATCGAAGCCACCCTCCAGGTCGCCCGCACGCTGGGCATGACCTGCGTCGCCGAGGGCATCGAGACCGAAGGCCAGGCCGCGCTGATGCGGCAGCTGAACTGCGAGCGCGGCCAGGGCTACCTGTACAGCCGGCCGCTGCCCGCCGACGAACTCGAGCGTTGGCTGGTGCAGCGCGCTGGCCGGATCGAGGCGCCCGAACTGACGGCCTGAGCGGCGGCCCCCCCCCCCGGCCGTCGGACGTCGGCCGTCGGCCGGCACTGCGTTCCGTCGCGCCGATCACGCGGCTCGTCGCAAGGGCGGTGAATCCGATCGTCGAGCTTCCTAGACTGCCCGCCAGATCAAGAACGCGGGAGGCGGGGTCATGAAGAAGCGCCAACGGGTGGCCGTGGTGGCCGCGGTGGCCGTGTTGCTGTGCGGGGGTGTTGCGCTCGCGCTATGGCGCGGTACCGCCGACGGCCCCTGGACGGCAGGCAACGCCAGCGCGGCGGCCGCAGACCAGTCAGGCAGCAAGCCTGGCGACAAGCCCGGCAGCAAGCCCGGCGGCAAGCCCGGCGACAAGCCTGGCCGCAAGCCTGGCGAAAGGCCCGAGGCGCTGCTGGAGTTCCTGCCGCGCGAGCTGGTAAAGCCGGCCCGGGCCCCGATGCCCGAGCGGCTGGAGTTCTCCGGTCTGCTGGTGGCGCCGGCCACGGCGGTGCTGCGCGCCAAGGGCGCGGGCACCTTGCTGGCGCTGCAGGTGGCCGAGGGCGACCGCGTGCTGGCCGGCCAGGTGGTGGGGCGCATCGACCTCGCCGACCAGGCCAGCCGCGCGGTGGAGCGCGACGCCGGTGTGGAGGTGGCGCGCACGGCTCTCGCGCAGGCCGAGCGCATGCATGACAGCAACGCCGGGCTGGCCGCGCAGCAGTTCATCTCGGCGGTGGCGCTGGACAACTCGCGCGCCGCGGTGGAGACCGCGCGTGCCCAGTTGGCCGCCGCTCAGGCGTCGCTGCAGACCACCCGGCTGGGCCTGCGCGACGCCACGCTGTCGGCGCCGATCGCCGGCATCGTCGCGCGGCGCCATGTGCTGCCCGGCGAGAAGGTGGCGCCCGAGCAGGCGGTGCTGACCCTGGTCGATCTGTCCATGCTGGAGCTGGCGGGCAATGTGGGCACGCATCTGGTCAGCCGGCTGCTGCCCGGCATGCCGGTGCAGGTGAGCGTCGAGGGGTCCGAGCAGCCGGTGGCCGGGCGCATCGCCCGCATCGCGCCGGCGGCAGAGGCCGGCACGCGTTCGATCGCGGTCACGATCTCGCTGGCCAATCCGCGACGATGTGCCGCGGTGGCCGCCGGCGCGGCCGAGCGCCTTGCGGCGTGCAGCGAGAGCTTTCGCGCCGGCCAGTACGCGCTGGCCAGCGTGCTGCTGCCCGATACGCAGCCGCGGCTGACGGTGCCGCTCACCGCCATCGCCCGCAGCGGCGGGCAGGACCATGTCTGGCTGATCGCCGACGGCGCGCTGGCACGGCGGCCGGTCACGCTGGGCCGGCGCGACGAGGCCGGCGGCCGTGTCGAGGTGCTGGAGGGCGTGCAGGACCGTGCCACGCTGCTGGCAGTGCGCTTCGACAACCTGCGCGAGGGCGCCAAGGCGCAGGTGGTGGCCGCCCGCGCCGCGGCGGTCGCGTCGGGGTCCGCCCCAGCCCCCGCCGCGCTGCGCTAGGAGCCCGCCATGTGGATGACGCGCATCGCGATCGCCAACCCGGTGTTCGCCACCATGGTGATGCTGGCGCTGTGTGTGCTGGGGCTCTTCAGCTACTTGCGCCTGGGCGTGGAGCAGATGCCCGACATCTCGCCGCCGGTGGCCTTTGTCGATGTGCGCTACCCCGGCGCCAGCCCGGAGGCGGTGGAGCGTGAGCTGACCAAGCTCATCGAGGAGACGGTCAACAGCATCGCTGGTGTCAAGCGCATCACCTCGCGCAGCTTCGAGGGGCGCAGCCAGACCAGTGTGGAGTTCAGCCTCAACGCCGACATGGCGCGGGCGATGCAGGACCTGCGCGACCGCGTGTCGGCGGCGCAGCCGGCCTTCCCGCGTGACGCGAAGGCGCCGCTGATTACACGCTTCGACAACGAGAACAGCCAGCCTGTCGTCAACCTGGCGCTGCTGTCGGCCACCCGCGGCGGGCGTGAGCTCTCGCTGCTGGCCGAGCAGACGGTGGCCAAGCGGCTGCAGCGCGTCGAGGGTGTGGCACGTGTCGACATGTCGGGCCTGGCCACACGCGAGTTGCGCATCGACCTCGATCCGGCGCGGCTGCGCGCCTACGGCGTCACGCCGGCGCAGATCGCCGCCGCGCTGCGTGAAGCCAACGCCGATCAGCCGGTGGGTCTGCTGTCGGGGCCGGTGCAGGACACGCTGCTGCGCGTGGAAGGCCGGGTGCGCGACCCGCGCCAGTTCGAGCGGCTGGTGGTGGCGCAGCGCAACGGCCTGGCGCTGACGCTGGCCGACCTGGGCAACTTGGTCGAGCGCGAACGCGAGCCCGACACGCTGGCGCGCATCAACGGCCAGCGCGCCATCAACTTCAACATCTTCCGCCAGCAGGACGCCAATATCGTGCTCACCGGCGACGCCGTCAAGGCGGCGGCCGACGAGCTGCGCAAAGGGCTGCCGCCGGATGTCGAACTGCGCCTGATCTACGCCGGCAGCGACTTCGTCAAGAGCTCGCTCGAGGGCCTGCAGGGCACGCTGATCGAAGGCGCGCTGCTGACGGTGGCCATCGTCTTCCTCTTCCTGCATTCCTGGCGCAGCACGGTGATCACCGGTCTGACGCTGCCGATCTCGGTGATCTCGAGCTTCATCGCCGTGCACGCCCTGGGCTTCACGCTGAACTTCATGACGATGATGGCGCTGAGCCTGTGCATCGGGCTGCTGATCGACGACGCGATCGTGGTGCGCGAGAACATCGTGCGCCATCTGGGCATGGGCAAGAACCCTGTCAGGGCGGCGCTGGACGGCACGCAGGAGATCGGCCTGGCGGTGATGGCCACCACCTTCGCGCTGTGCGCTGTGTTCGTGCCGGTGGCCTTCATGGGCGGCATCGTCGGCAAGTTCTTCTATCCCTTCGGCATCACGGTGGCGGTGGCGGTGCTGGTCAGCCTGTTCGTCAGCTTCACGCTGGACCCGATGCTCTCTGCCGTCTGGCATGAGCCGCCGTCGACGCGGCTGAAGACGCTCTGGGGCATAGGGCATGCCATCCGCGCCACCGACCGCGGCATGGATGGGCTGCACGCGCTGTACGAAAGGCTGATCCGCTGGGCTTTCAGCGCGCGCCGCTGGCGGCTGCCGGCTCCGGTGTTCGCGCGGCCCTTCGGCTCAGGCGGCCAACGTGACCGCGCAGCGCCGCGCGGTTGGCGCCGCGCCACGCTGACCCCGCGTGGTGCAGTGCTGGCCGCCGGCCTGGCCAGCTTCGCCGCCGCGCTGGCGTTGGTGCCGCTGGTGGGCAGCGAGTTCGTGCCGCAGACCGACCAGGGCTTCACGCAACTCTCGATCCGCACGCCGGTCGGCTCGAGCCTGCAGCGCAGCGACGCCAAGGTGCGCCAGGTCGAGCAGATCGTCGCCGCCATGCCCGAGGTGAGGAACGTTTCCACCAGCATCGGCGGCACTGGCGCCGGGATGTCCACCGGGCGCAACCAGGCCTCGCTGAGCATCGGGCTGGTGGACCGGCGCGAGCGCAAACGCTCGCAGAAGCAGGTGGAAGAAGCGATCCGCCGGCAGATCGCAGGCATCCCGGGCATCGACGTCTCGGTCGGCTTCGACCGGCCGATCTACGTGGCCATCCTCGGCGACGATGCCGAAGGGCTGGCGCGTCTGGCCGCCGGGTTCGCCGACAAGATGCAGGCGATCCCGGGCATCGCCGACGTGGAGCTGTCGGTCAAGCCCGGCCTGCCGGCCTACGCGGTGCGGCTCAAGGACAGCGCGGTGCGTGAGCTCGGGCTGACCGCGCCGCAGCTTGCGGCCAGCCTGCGCGCTTACGTCAACGGCGAGGTCGCCACCTACTGGACCACGCCGTCTGGCGACCAGGTGGAGGTGCTTCTGCGGCTGCCCGAGGCGCAGCGCGAGCGCGTGGACCAGCTGCGCGGGCTGCCGGTGGCTTTTGCGCGCGACGGCACACCCATCGCGCTGGACAGCGTGGCCACCATCGAGCCGGTGATCAACCCCGAGGTGATCCGGCGCCAGGACCTGCAGCGCCGCGAGGCGATCTTCGCCGGGGTGCAGGGGCGCCCCTCGGGCGATGTCGGCGCCGATGTGCAAAAGCTGGTCAAGGCGACCGTGCTGCCGCCGGGCTATCGGTTCGACCTCGGCGGTCAGACGCGCGACCAGCAGGAGGCGTTCAACGCCATGCTCTGGGCGATGGCGCTGGCGGTGATCTTCATCTACATCGTGCTGGCCAGCCAGTTCGGCAGCTTCCTGCAGCCCATCGCCATCATGGCCAGCCTGCCGCTGGCGCTGATCGGCGTGATGCTTGCGCTGCTGCTGTGGCGCAGCACGCTGAACGTCTTCAGCATGATCGGCCTGGTGATGCTGATGGGGTTGGTGACGAAGAACGCGATCCTGCTGGTGGACTGCGCGAACCAGGCGCGCCGCGCCGGCGCCGCCGTGTCGGACGCGCTGCTGCACGCCGGGCGCACGCGCATGCGGCCGATCATCATGACCACCGCCGCGATGGTCTTCGGCATGCTACCGCTGGCGCTGGCGCTCAACGACGGTGGCGAGATCCAGGCGCCGATGGGGCGCGCGATCATCGGCGGCGTGATCACCAGCACGCTGCTGACGCTGGTGGTGGTGCCGGTGCTGTACAGCTATCTGGTGCGCGAACGCCAAGTGACGGGCAAGGCGCGGAACGGCCGGCAGGCCGGCGGCGCGGCGCCGATGCCGGTGCCCGCCGACCGCGGCTGAAGCAAGGCTGAACTCCGGCACCGGACCGCGGCGGGTCAGCGCCCACAGTGCATTCAGCGCGCCAGCGTCACCGTCCGCGCCGGCCGCTTCAGCGTGGCCTTGCTCTGGCCCTGGGCGCCTGCGACCTGCACCTCGATGCGCTGCATGCGCCTGAAGGCGTCGAACAGGCCCAGCTCGAGCGTGCGCAGCTGCTGCGGCTGCGCGCAGGTGTACTCATAGCTGGCGTCGAGATCGGCGTGGTCGTCCCCGGCCGCCTTGGCGGCCGCGCCCGATACTGGCGCCTTGGCGGCTGACTCGAGCACCGGCGCCGTCACCGTGGCCCTGCTCAGCGTGCACGCGGCCGCCGCATCAGCCTTGAACAGTGCGCCGCCGCTGCGCAGACGTGCCAGCATGTCGGCCGCGGCCTTGCGTTCGGCGTCGGTGCGGGGCGCGCGTTCGAAGCCCAGCAGGCTGTCCAGCGGCGACTCCAGGGCCACCGTGAGTTTGTTGCCTTCGATCGCCACGTCCACTTTCGCGACGCCGTGCTCGTGCGCCTTGCCGGCGTGGGCGGCAGGCAGGGTGGTGAACACCAGCGCGATGGCGCCGAGCTGCATTGCGATCCGGGGCGTCTTCATCGGTGATCTCCGTGGGTTGAAGGTGCTCAGCGGGCCGCGGGCTGTTTATGCCGTCAGCCCGGCCACCAAGGTGCGTGTGTTGTGCTCGAACAGCTTGAGGTAGGTGTCGGCCGGCCCGCCTGCGGCAGACAGTGCGTCCGAGTACAAGGTTCCCCCCACGCGTGCGCCGGCTTCCTGCGCGATGCGCTGGATGAGTCGTGGGTCGCTGATGTTCTCGACGAAGAGGGCGCGCACGCCGTCCTGCTTGATCTGGCGGATGAGCCGGGCCACGGCCGCGGCGGAGGGCTCGCTGTGCGTGTTCCAGCCCTGCGGCGCCAGGAAGTCCACACCGTAGGCCGCGCCGTAGTAGCCGAAGGCGTCGTGCGAGGCGATCACCCGCCGTTGGGCGCGTGGGATGGCCTCCAGCAACGCGCGCACCTGGCGGTCCAGCCCGGCCATGCGCTCCAGGTAGGCCGCGCTGCGCTGCTTCACCTCGGCCTGGTGCTGTGGCCAGCGCTCGGCCATGCCGTCCCGCAGGTTGGCCACGTAACGGCGCGCCAGGGCCAGGTCTTGCCAGGCGTGGGGGTCGGCGCCACGGTGGCCGTGGGATTTACCGGCATCGCGCGGCGTGATGCCCCGGCTAGACACGATCACCGGACCGGCGTAGCCCGAGACCTTGACCAGCCGGTCGATCCAGCCCTCGAAGCCCAGGCCGTTGACCACCACCAAGCCAGCCTGCGCGAGGCGCTTGCCGTGTGCGGGCGTGGGCTCGAAGACATGGGCGTCGGCGTCCGGCCCGACCAGGGAAGTGACCAGAAGCGCGGCCGGTGCGATCTCGCGCACCATGTCGGCCAGGATGGAGAAGCTCGCCACGATCTGCGGCGCAGCGGCAGTGGTCTGGGTCTGCGCACTCAGCGGCAAGGCTGCAAGGGCCGCAGCGCGAATCAGGTTTCTTCGGTTCATGAAGGTCATGGGTTCGATCAGGCTCATCGGGTGAGGTGAACGGGTTTGCGGAGTTGGCGCAACAGCACGCCATCGCGGGCGCCGAACAGGACAGACAAGACATAGGCCGCACCGCAGACCAAGACGATGCAAGGCCCCGAAGGCAACTCGGCGTGGTACGACAGCAGCAGCCCGAGCGTGCCCGATGCGACGCCGATGGCCACTGCCACCGCGGCCATCGCCGGCAGCCCGGCCACCCAGAAGCGCGCCGCCGTGGCCGGCAACATCATCAGTCCCACCGCCATCAAGGTGCCCAGGGCCTGGAAGGCGCTTACCAGGTTGGCCACCAGCAGCACCAGCAGCGCGATGTGCACGGCCGCGCCGCGGCCGCCGACGCTGCGCAGGAAGCCGGGGTCGAAGCTTTCCAGCACCAGTGGCCGGTAGATCAATGCCAGGGTCCACAGCGTGACGCTGGCCACCACGGCAATCTGCAGCAATGCGGCGTCGTCCACCGCCAGCACGCTGCCGAACAGCATGTGCATCAGGTCCATCTGGCTGCCGCGCAGCGACACCAGCAGCACCCCCAGCGCCAGTGCGATGAGGTAGAACGCGGCGAAGCTGGCATCCTCGCGCTGCGGTGTATTGCGGGTGACGAAGCCGGCGGCCAGGGCCACCGCCAGCGCGGCGACGAAGCCGCCCAGGCTCATCGCCGGCAGCGAAAGGCCAGCCAGCAAGAAGCCGGCCGCAGCACCCGGCAGCACGGCATGCGCCATCGCGTCGCCCACCAGGCTCATGCGGCGCAGCACCAACAGGCAGCCGATGGGCGCGCTGCCCAGAGAAAGCGCCCAGGTGGCCACCAGGGCGCGGCGCATGAACGGGAACTCCACGAAGGGGCCGACAACGGCCTGCAAGACGCTGCTCATGCTGCTCGTTCGCAGCGCGCCGCGGCGTCGTCCCAGGCTTCGGCCATCTGGCGCGCCTTGAACAGATGGGCGGCGTCCAGCACCTGCGCCGTCGGCCCCCAGGCCACCGGCTCGCGGGCCAGCAGCAAGGTGTGCTCGAAGTTCGCGCGCACCTGGTCCAGGTCGTGCAGCACGGCGATCACGGTGCGCGCTTCGTTCTTCCAGCGGTGCAGCAGCGACAGCAGGTCAGCGGTGGTGCGTGCGTCGATGGCGTTGAAGGGCTCGTCCAGCAGAATCAATTCGGCGTCCTGCACCAGCACGCGCGCGAAGAGCACCCGCTGCGCCTGGCCGGCAGAGAGCTCACCCAGCAGGCGTTGCCCGAAGCCCGACAAGCCCACGGCGGCGAGCGCCCTCTCGACGCATGTGCGGTCGACGCGGCGCAGCGCGCCGAAGTGGCCGATGCGCGCCCACAGACCCATGGCCACCGCCTCGAACACGCGCACCGGAAAACTCCTGTCCAGCGACGAGGCCTGCGGCAGGTAGGCGATGCGCAGCGTCGAGTCATGCTCGATGCGGCCCTCGAAGCCGCGCAACGCACCACCCAGCGCGCCCAGCAGGCTGCTCTTGCCGGCGCCGTTGGGACCCACCACGGCCGTCATCGCGCCGGCCACGAAGGCGCCACTCAGGTGGTGCACGGCCGGGTGGCCGCGGTAGGCCACGGTGACGTCGTGCAGACGAACGGCGTGCGCGGCGGCCGTCATGCCAAGGCCCAGGCCACCAGAGCCCACAGCACCGCAACGATGACCGTCGCCCACAGCAAGCGTGCGCCCGCGCCAAAGGTCAGCATGGCCGGCTCAGCCGCGTTGCCGGTGACCGGCCGTGCTGCGGGGCGCACAGTCCTTGCAACGGCCGTACAGCGTCAGGTCGTGGTCTTCCACCGTGAAGCCCTGCGGCGCCAGCGCTGACAGGTTGCCCGGGCAGGCGTGCACATCGAACACCCGGTCGCACTGCCGGCACTGGAAGTGGTGATGGTGATGGTGCCCGGCCAACTCGAAGCGCGGGTTCTCGCCGGGCAGGTTCACCGGCCGCAACTCGCCTTCGTCCACCAGCGCCTTGAGGTTGCGGTAGACCGTGGCGATGCCCAGACCAGGCACCTGCTGCTGCGCTGCGCCCAGCACTTCTTGCGGCAGCAGCGGGCGCTCGGCCTGGGCGATGGCATCGCGGATGGCAGAGCGTTGGCGGGTGTTTCGTTCCATGCATGGAGAGTCACGTTTCCTCGGTAGCCGACATGATAAAGCATTCGCATTAGCAACATGGCTTTCGGCCCAGGGCTTTCGACACAGGGCTTTCGCACTGTGTCGCCCGCAGTAAGAAAGTCGCTGGAATGCCGCCTCTGCGTCGGGTTGCAGGCGCTGCGCTATCGTTCTTCGATGTGTTCATCTATTGCTGCGCCCGGGCGGCGCGAGCCGCGCACCCGCGCCCGCGTCAGCCCGTCCGTCCGATGAGCCGGCAGGTCTGTCTGCTGGTCAACACCATCGAGTTTCCGCAGGGCGGCGGACACTTCTGGGTCTTCCTGAACTGGGCGCTGGGCCTGCAGGCCAACGGCTGCCGCGTGCTGTGGATGGAGCCGCTGCCCCCGCACTTCGGTCCCCGGCAACTCGACGACCACCTGGCGCTGCTGCGAAGCCGCCTGCGGCCCTACGGGCTGGATCAGGGCCTGGCGCTGTTCGCCTGGTCCGACGATGACCCGGTGGGCGACGTGCCCGAGGGCGTCATCGATCTCGCGCAAGCGGCCGAAGGGTCGGACCTGGCACTGAACTTCGCCTACAACGTGCCGGCGTCGGTGATCGGGCGATTCAGGCGCTCGGCGATGATCGACATCGACCCGGGTCTGACGCAGCTTTGGATGGCCGCCGGGCAGATGCCGATCGCCGCGCACACGCACTACTTCACCACCGGAGAGAGCGTCGGCTCGAACCCGCGCATCCCCGACTGCGGCCTGCCCTGGCTGTACACGCCGCCCTGCGTGTCGCTGCAGGCCTGGCCGGTGGTGGCGGCGGCGCCCGGCGCGGCCTTCACCACCGTCTCGCAGTGGTACACGAGTGACTGGGTCGACGGGCCCGACGGCGTCTACGCCAACAGCAAGCGCCAGGGCTTCATGCGCTTTCTGGATCTGCCGCACGCCACCGCGCAGCCGCTCGAGCTGGCGCTGGCGCTGGGCGAGGGCGCGTATGCCGAGCGCGAGCGGCGCAACTTGCAGCAGCGCGGCTGGCGCATCCGCAATGCCTGGGAGGTTGCAAGCTCTCCCGACGACTACCGGCGCTACATCCAGCGCTCTCTGGGCGAGTTCAGCTGCGTCAAGCCGTCGTGCCTGCGCTTGCGCAACGCCTGGATCAGCGACCGTACGCTGTGCTACCTGGCCAGCGGCAAGCCGGTGGTCGTGCGCGACACCGGCGCCAGCCGCTTCCTGCCGCGACGCGCCGGACTGCTGCGCTTTCGCACCCGGCGCGAGGCCGCCGCAATGCTCGATGAGGCCGCCGCTGATTACGCGCTGCACAGCCGGCAGGCGCGCGCGCTGGCCGAGTCGCACTTCGATGCCACGCAGGTGACGCGCCGGCTGCTGGAGCGCGCGCTGCCCTGAGCTGCGCGCGCGGGCTTCATGCGCCTGTCACACGGGCGTGGTGCAAGCTGCCTACACTGTCGCGATGACCGACGATCAGCACCGCGCCCCGCCGCCCGCCACCGGTGTCCCTGCGACGCCCGCTGACGCGGCGGTGCCGCTCGTGCTGTTGAACCGCGAGCTTTCGATCCTGCAGTTCAACCGCCGCGTGCTGGCGCAGGCCTCACGCGATGACGTGCCTTTGCTGGAGCGGCTGCGCTACCTGACCATCGTCTCGAGCAACCTCGACGAGTTCTTCGAGGTGCGCCTCGCCGACGCCATCGAGGCGGTGCAGGCCGGCACCGGCAGCCACGCCGATCTGGCGCTGCTGACGGACGATGCGCACCGCCTGATCGACGAGCAGTACCGCCTGTTCAACGAAGAGCTGATGCCGGCGTTGCGCGTGCAGGGCATCGAAGTGCTCAACCACGCCGAGCGCGATGCCAGGCAGCGCAAGTGGGTGGCGCGCTTCTTCGAGCGCGGGGTGCGCCCGCTGCTGGTGCCGGTGGGGCTGGACCCTTCGCATCCCTTTCCGCAGGTGGCCAACAAGTCGCTGAACTTCATCGTCAAGCTCGACGGCCACGACGCCTTCGGACGCGAGAACTCGATCGCCATCGTCAAGGTGCCGCGCGTGCTGCCGCGGGTGATCCGCCTGCCGGCGGAGCTGTGCGGGCAGCGGCAGGGCTTCGTGATGCTGACCAGCGTGATCCGCGCGCACCTGTCGGAGCTGTTTCCTGGCCGAACGGTGACGGTGTTCTCGCAGTTCCGAGTCACGCGCGACTCCGATCTGGAGGTCGACGAGCGCGAGGTCACAAACCTGCGCCATGCGCTGCGCAGCGGTCTGACCACGCGCCACTTCGGCCAGGCCATCCGGATCGAGGTGGTCAACACCTGTCCGCCCGAGCTGTCGCAGTTCCTGCTGCAGCAGTACCAGCTACCCGAGGCCGCGCTGTACAAGGTCAACGGCCCGGTCAACCTGGTGCGGCTGACCCAGCTGATCGATCAGGCCGATGCCGACCACCTGCGATTCAAGCCTTTCGAACCCGCCTGGCCCGACGAGCAACTGCCGCGTGGAAGCTCGATCTTCGCCCGCCTGCGCCAGGGCGATATGCTGCTGCACCACCCCTTCGAGAGCTTCGAGCCGGTGGTGCAGTTCCTGCGCGAGGCGGTCGACGACCCCGACGTGCTGGCCATCAAGCAGACCATCTACCGCACCGGCACACAGAGCGTGCTTGGCGACCTGCTGCTCGAAGCGGCACGGCGCGGCAAGGAAGTGCTTTGCGTGGTCGAGTTGAAGGCGCGCTTCGACGAAGAGGCCAACATCAACTGGGCCGAGCGGCTCGAGGCGGTGGGCGCCCAGGTGGTCTACGGCATCGTCGGACTGAAGACGCACGCCAAGCTGCTGCTGGTGACGCGGCGCGAGGGCAACCGGTTGCGCCGCTACGTGCACCTGTCCACCGGCAACTACAACCCGCGCACCGCGCGGCTGTACACCGACGTGGGCATGTTGACCGCCGACCCCGGCATGACCGCCGATGCCGACGCGGTGTTCCAGCAACTGGCCAGCCAGGCGCGGCTGAAGCCACCGCAGCACCTGCTGACCGCGCCCTTCGTGCTGCACCGTCGAATGGTGCGCCACATCGAGCAGACCGCCGAGGCGGCGACGGCCGGGCGCCGTGCGCGCATCGTCGTCAAGATCAACGCGCTGACCGACCCCGGGCTGATTGACGCCCTGCTCCGCGCGGGACGCGCCGGCGTCTCGGTCGATCTGATCGTGCGTGGCGCCTGCATGCTGCCCCCCGGTGTGCCCGGTGTCAGCGACAACGTGCGCGTGCGCTCGGTCATCGGCCGGTTCCTCGAACACACCCGGGTGATGTACTTCTGCTGGGGCGAGGGCAAGAGCGACGAGGTGCTGTACCTGTCCAGTGCCGACTGGATGAGCCGCAACATGTTCGGCCGCATCGAGGTGGCCTGGGCGGTGCGCGACGCCACACTGCGCCAGCGCGTGATCGACGAGTGCCTGGTGCCCTATCTGCTCGACCGCCGCGATGCGTGGCTGCTGGACGCCGAAGGTCAGTACCGGCGTGCCGGCGACCGTGGCCCCAGCGCTCAGCAGGCGCTGATAGGTCGCTACGGCGGCAAGGCCTGAACCGTCCTCGTCGATGGACCTGATCCTGTGGCGCCATGCCGAGGCGCTGGAGATGCGCGAAGTCGAGGACGACCTCGACCGCGCGCTGACGCCCAAGGGCGAGCGGCAGGCCCACCGGATGGCGGTCTGGCTCGGCCGACAGTTGCCGTCCAGCACGCGCGTGCTGGTCAGCCCCGCGCGGCGCGCCCAGCAGACGGCGCAGGCGCTGGACCGCAAGTTCAAGACTGTGCCGGCGATCGGCCCGGCGGGCGATGTCGAAGGGCTGCTCAACGCCGCGCGCTGGCCCGAAGCGCGCGAGCCGGTGCTGGTGGTCGGCCACCAGCCGACGCTGGGTCTGGCGGCGTCATACCTGCTGGCCACGCGGCCCGAGTCATGGGTGCTGCGCAAGGGCGCCGTCTGGTGGCTGCGCGGCCGCGAACGTGAAGGCACGATGCAGGTGGTGCTGCACGCGGTGATCTCGCCCGAGTTGCTGTAGGGCCGCACCGACCGGTAAGTCCTGAGCTGGACTAGACTGCCAGCAGAATCCATGTCAGGATTCGCCCATGAGTGCAGTGCTGCATCTGGAAAATCTGCCCGGCCAACCGCTGGCAAGGCCGACGGCCGCCGAGATCGGCGCCCCGGCGATGGCCGCGGCCGGTCTGCGTGCATTCGCGCGCATCGCCGCGGCCTGGGATCTGAGCGTGGACGAGCAGCTTCGGCTGCTGGGCCAGCCACCGCGTTCGACCTTCTTCGCCTGGCGCAAGCACCCTGAACGCGCCACGCTGCCGCGCGACACGCTGGAGCGGTTGTCCAACCTGGTCGGCATCTGGAAATCGCTGCAGATCCTGCTGCCCGACGCCGGCGCCGCCGACGCCTGGGTGCGCAAGCCCAATCAGGCGTCTCCATTTGGCGGTCGCAGCGCGCTGGACCGCATGCTGGCGGGCAACGTCGCCGACCTGAACCTGGTGCGCCGCTACCTCGACGGCGTGCGCGGTGGCGGCTGGTCTTGACCGCGCAGGACGGGCCGCCCGCGGCGGCCTTGCCGACGCTGCCGGCGCCACCGAGCGTGCGCCGGGTGCGTTGGCCCGATGCCAGCCGAATCGTGCCTACCCGCCACCCCACGGTGTACCTCTATGACCGTGTGGCCGATGCCGTTGACTTCGACGCCCTCTACGCGCTGGAGGCGCTGACCAACGAGCGCCTGCGGGATGCGGCCGGCGAGATCGAGCGCGTGCCGCCCGCGCAGCGGCTGTTCGGCCCCGGCAGTGGTCCGGTGATGGCGGCTTTCACTCATGTCAACCCGCTGGGCAGCCGCTTCTCCGACGGCCGCTGGGGTGTTTTCTACGCCGCCAGGGACCGCGCCACGGCGATCGCCGAGACCCGCTATCACCATGCACGCTTTCTGGCCGCCACGAGCGAGGCCCCGATGCACCTGCCGATGCGGCTTTACGCCGTGGCCATCGACGCCCGGTTGCACGACCTTCGGCCCGGCGGCGCGGCGCCCGCCGCGGTGCACGACCCAGGCGATTACGGCGCCGCCCATGCGCTGGGCGCCGCGTTGCGCAAGGCCGGTTCGGCCGGTGTGGTCTACCGCAGCGTGCGCCATGCACGCGGGCAGTGCGTGGGGCTGTTCGATCCCCGGGGTGCGGCCGGCGGCTGCCACGAACGTGCCGTGCTGCTTTACGCCTGGGACGGCAGCGGCTTCACCGACGTATACGAGAAGACCGCGTGACGCAAACGCACGCGACGCAGCGCCTGGACCGCCTGGACGCGCTGCGCGGCGTCGCGATGCTGTGGATGGCCGGCTTCCACTTCGCCTTCGACCTCAACTACTTTGGCTTCCTGGATCCGCGGCAGAACTTCTACGCCGACCCCTTCTGGACCCAGCAGCGCACGGCCATCGTCAGCCTGTTTCTTTTCTGCGCTGGCGTGGCCCAGGCGGTTGCGCTGCAGCAGGGGCAGCCGGCTGCGCGCTTCTGGCGCCGCTGGGCCCAGGTGGCCGGCTGCGCGCTGCTGGTCAGCCTGGGTTCGGCGCTGATGTTTCCGCGCAGCTGGATCAGCTTCGGCGTGCTGCACGGCATTGCGCTGATGCTGCTGCTGGCGCGCCCCGCCGCGCGGCTCGGCCCTTGGCTGTGGCCGCTGGGCTTGCTGGCGCTGCTGGCCCCGCACGCGCTGCAGAACGCCTTCTTCGACAGCCGCTGGACGAACTGGGTGGGGCTGGTCACGCACAAGCCGATCACCGAAGACTACGTGCCCGTGCTGCCCTGGCTGGGCGTGATGCTGTGGGGCCTGGCCGCCGGCCGCTGGATGCTGGCGCGGCGCGCCCAGGTGCTGCACGGCGCCTTGCCGAGCGGGTTGGCGGCGTTGGCGGCGCTGGGCCGCTGGCCGCTCAGCTTCTACATGCTGCACCAGCCTCTGCTGATCGGCGCGCTGCTCGGCTGGCGCGCGCTGGCCGTGTGACGCCGCTGGTACGGCACACTGCGCCCATGAACATGACCCAGCGTCCACTGTCGGCCGTGCTGTGCGCTACCGCGCCCGCGTTGCCGGCATGACGCGCCGCCTCCTGATCGGTTTTCATGCCGTGGGCGTGCGTCTGAAGACCGCGCCGGATTCGCTGCGCGAGGTGCACATCGACAGCGCGCGGCGCGACGGCCGCATGCGCCAGTTCGCCGAACGGCTGCAGGCGGCAGGCATGAAGATCAGCGACAGTGACGACGCCGCATTGACCAGGCTGTCCGGCACGCCGCGGCACCAGGGCGTGCTCGCCTTTGCCGATCCGCTGCCGATGGCGCGTACGGTGATCGAGTTGCTGGATGCGCTCGACCCGGCCGCAGGCCCGCCGCTGCTGCTGGTGCTGGACGGCGTGACCGACCCGCACAATCTGGGGGCTTGCCTGCGGGTGGCCGACGGCGCCGGCGCGCATGCCGTGATCGCCCCCAAGGACCATGCCGTGCCATTGAACGCGACGGTCGCCAAGGTCGCCAGCGGCGCCGCCGAGACCGTGCCCTACCTGATGGTGACCAACCTGGCGCGCGCGCTGGGTGAACTCAAGGCCGCCGGGGTGCTGGTGGTCGGCACGACAGACGACGCGCCGCAGACCCTCTACCAGGCCACGCTGGCCGGCCCGCTCGCGCTGGTGCTCGGCGCCGAGGGTCCCGGCATGCGCCATCTGACCCGCAAGACCTGCGACGCGCTGGTGCGCATTCCGATGCACGGCGCGGTCGAGAGCCTGAACGTCTCGGTGGCTGCCGGCATCGCCCTGTTCGAGGCGCGCCGGCAGCGCGGCGCCTGATCTGGCTGGTTACACTGACTCGCCCCATGCCCGTCATCGAAGTCAACCACCCGCTTGTCAAGCACAAGGTCGGACTGCTGCGCGAGAACGACATCTCGACGAAGAAGTTCCGCGAGCTGACCGGCGAACTCGCCCGCTTGCTGGCCTACGAGGCGACAGCCGACTTTCCGCTCGAGAAGACGACCATCGACTGCTGGAGCGGGCCGGCCGAGATCGAGCAGATCGCCGGACGCAAGGTGACGGTGGTGCCGATCCTGCGTGCCGGTCTTGGCATGCTCGAGGGCGTGCTCGACATGATCCCCAACGCCAAGGTCAGCGTGGTCGGCCTGAGCCGCAACCACGAGACGCTGCAGCCCGAGCATTACTTCGAGCGTTTCGTCGGCCATCTGGACGAGCGCACGGCGCTGATCGTCGACCCCATGCTGGCAACGGCCGGGTCGATGATCGCGACCGTGGACCTGCTGAAGAGCCGTGGCTGCCGCGATGTGCGCGCGCTGGTGCTGGTGGCCGCCCCCGAGGGCATCCGCGCGCTGCAGGCGGCGCACCCGGACGTACGCTGCTGGACCGCCGCGGTGGACAGCCACCTCAACGAGGTGGGCTACATCATTCCCGGGCTGGGCGACGCCGGCGACAAGATCTTCGGCACCAAATAGCCGGCGACGCGGGCGCGCCCCCGTTCAGCGCGAGCGTCTGCGCAGCAGCAGCGCCAGGCCCAGCAGCGCAATACCCGTCAGCGCGTAAAGCCCGGGTTCCGGCGCGGCCTGTCCAGCGCCGAGCGGGCGCACGAGTTCTCGCGGCGCTGGCGGCAAGGGCGGCGACTTCAACGATGCGGCCACCGCCGGCGACAGCGACCACCACTTGGCCAGATCATCCATCGACGACCAGCGCGGGGCCTGCGTCGGGTCCAGCGGCAACACCGCGGCAGCCGCCGAGTCCATCGACGCGACCGTGGCCAGCGACTCGGGCGCGGCCGGCAGATCATTCATCGGCGCTGCCCAGGCGCCCGCGGCAGCGATCAGCAGCAGTCCGCAGGCGGTGGCCCGGGTGCGCGACAAGGTGGACGAGGACAGGGCGGTCATGTAGGGAGAAGCGTAGCGCGAGTGGACCTCGACGCCAACCCGCGATTGCGGGTGGTTTCGGCGGTCATCCCATCAAGCCTAACGCGCCAGCCAGCGCACCGAGCGCGATCGGCCACAAGGGGCTGAGTTTCGTGCCCAGCATCACGAACAGCGTCACCGCCACCAGCGCCCAGGCGCCGGGATGCCCGCGCACCGGTTCGGTCAGTATCCAGGCGGTGGCGGCGAGCAGCCCGAGCGTCACCGGCGCCAGACCGCCGGTGAAGGCGCGAACGCCGCGCGACGCGCTGCGCTGCGCGCCCCAGCGCGAGGCGACGAGCGCCAGCGTGGTGGATGGCAACAGATTGCCCACCATCGCCGCCGCCACACCCGCCAGCCCGCCCACGTTGTAGCCGATGACGGCGACGAACAGCACGTTCGGACCCGGGGCCGCCTGCGCCAGTGCGATCGAGGCGGTGAAGGCGGTGTCGTCCAGCCAGCCGCGCTCGTCGACGATCAGGCGGTGCATGTCGGGCACCGTCGTGATGGCGCCGCCGATGGCCAGCATCGAGAGCATCAGGAAGTGAGTAAAAAGCGCCAGGAAGTCGGCCGGCGACAGCCCTTGAGTACCCAGCAGCACCGCGTTCATCGCGCCAGCCTGTGCCAGGCGGTGAACCAGGCGACCACACCCAGCCCAAGCACCACCCACACCAGCGGCCAGCGCAGCACACCGACGGCCAGCAGAGTCAGGCCGGCGAAGCCTGCGCAGCCGATGCGGCCCATCGGATTGCCGGCCAACGCGGGCAGCAGCTTGAGGGCCGTCGACAGGATCAGGCCCGCCGCAACCGCCCCCATGCCACGCAGCGCGCCGGCCACCGCCGGCACTTCCGCGAACTGCGCATACAGCGCGGCCAGCAGCAACACCACCACCAGCGGCAGCGCCAGCAGGCCGCTGGTGGCCGCCAGCGCACCGCGCCAGCCGAAGAAGCGGTCGCCGATGATCAGCGCCATGTTGACGATGTTCGGCCCGGGCAGGACCTGGCCGATCGACAGGATGTCGACGAATTGCTCGCTTGTCAGCCAGCGCCGACGCTCGACCAGTTCGCGCTGCGCCACCGGCAGCACACCGCCGAAGCCCTGCATCGCCAGCGCCGTGAAGGCGGTGAACAAGTGGCCCGGAGATGCCGGCACGGCCAGCGGCGATTCAGGCACCCGCAGTCCCCCGGGTCTGGCGCAGGATCCACACGCTAATCAGGATGGCCGCGGCCATCCAGGCGAAGCCGGCCGCAGGCAGCAGGCTGTAGCCGCTGATCGCCATCAGCGCGCCGCCGCCGGCAGCGCCCACCGCCTGGCCGAGGTAGATCGCCGAGGTATTCAGTGCCAGCGTGGCGCCGGCCAGCGCAGGCGCCGCCACCCCGGCGCGCGCTTGCTGCGCGGAGTTCGACGAGAAGCAGCCCAGCGCCCAGGGCAGCAGCACCAGACTCATGCCCAGCAGACCGCCGGCCAGCGGCCAGCAGGCGATGGACAGCGCCATTGCCGTCAGGCCCAGCGTCACGCAGCGGCCGGCGCCCAGGCGGTCGATCCAGCGTGTCAGCAGCAGGTTGCCCAGCAGCCCGAAGGCGCCGAACCAGAAAAACAGCAGGCTCACCTCGCCCGGGCCGACGCCGATCACCTGGCGGAAGTACGGCGCGAAGTAGGTGAACAGCGTGAACTGCCCGCTACCCGACAAGGCGGTCACCGCGATCAGCGCCATCAGCACCCGGTTGGTGAACACCGCCCGCCAGGCGGCCAACGACAGGGCCGGGGGCTTGACGCCCGAAGGCATCGCGCGCCACACGGCCAGCGCTGCCGCGGCAGAGAACACACCCACCAACGCGTAGGCCCAGCGCCAGCCGAAGGACTCGCCGACGTAACTGTGCAGCGGCATGCCGATCACCGACGACAGCGACCAGCCGAGGAAGATGAAGGCGATCGCCCGGCCGCGGCGCTGCACCGGCACCATCGTGGCGATAACGGCCGCCGCCTGCGGCGTGAAGACGGCCGCGCCCAGCACGGCCAATGTGCGCACCGGCAGCAGGCTGGCGAAGTTGGGCATCAGCGCGCACAGTACGTGACCGACGGCGAACCAGACCAGCGACAGGGTCAGCAAGCGGCGCCGGTCCCAGCCGCCGATGGCTGCGGCCATCAGCGGCGCGCCCAGCGCGGTGGCCAGCGAAGCCACGCTGACCAACTGCCCACCGACCGCCACCGATACACCCAGCGAGCGCACCAGATCGTTGAGCGAACCGGCCGCCACCATCACGCCGCAGCCGATGGCAAAGTTGCCCGAGGCCAGAGACCACTCCAGCGCACGCTGAGATCGCGCGGCCGGCACTGGCAGCGACTCGCCCGACGGCGGCACCGTTGCCGCCGGGGCGAGCGGGGTCACCGCAGCACCTTCAGCGCATCGGGGTTGATGATATGGGTCGGCTGCTTGCCGACGAAGTTGACGACGTTGTCAAAGGCGGCGCCAAAGTACAGCTCGTAGCTGTCATGCTCGACATAGCCGATGTGCGGCGTGCACACCGCATTTTCCAGCCGCAGCAGCGGATGGCCCTGCAGGATGGGCTCGCTCTCGAACACGTCCACCGCCGCCAGCCCCGGCCGGCCGCGGTTGAGGGCCGAAACCAGCGCGTTCTCCTGCAGCAGTTCGGCACGCGATGTGTTGACGAACAGCGCGCTGGGTTTCATGCGCGAGAGGTCGTCCAGGCCGATCACGCCGCGCGTCTGGTCGGTCAGCCGCAGGTGCACGCTGAGAACGTCGCTGCGCTCGAAGAACCCGGCGCGCTCTGCGGCCGTGTCCACCCCGTCGGCGCGCGCTGCCGCCAGCGAGGCCTCGCGCCCGTGCACCAGCACGTGCATGCCGAAGGCGCGGCCGTAGCCGGCCACCAGCCGGCCCACCCTGCCGTAGCCCCAGATGCCCAGGGTCTTGCCGGACAACACCATGCCGATGCCGAAGTTGGCCGGCATCGAGGCGGCCTTCAGGCCCGACTGCTGCCAGGCGCCATGCTTGAGATTGCCGATGTACTGCGGCAGCCGGCGCATCGAAGCCATGATCAGCGCCCAGGTCAGCTCGGCCGGCGCGGTGGGCGAGCCCACGCCCTCGGCGACGGCAATGCCCAGCCGTGTGCAGGTGTCCAGGTCGATGTGCGAGCCCACCTTGCCGGTCTGCGAGATCAGCTTGAGCTTGGGCAGCTTTTCCAGCAGCGCGCGCGGGAAATGCGTGCGCTCGCGGATCAGCACCAGCACATCGGCATCACGCAGCCTCACCGAAAGCTGCCCGATGCCCTTGACGGTGTTGGTGAACACCTTGGCGTTCAGCGGTTCGAGCCGGGCGGCGCACTTGAGCTTGCGCACCGCATCCTGGTAGTCGTCGAGAATGATCACGTTCATGGCTCGATCGATTGTGCCTTGCGCGCCACGACCGACCCCCCGCTTCCAACCCGACGGAGACAAGACGATGACCACCCTCTCGATGTACTCGGCCAGCGTGCCGGTGATGAGTCGCATGCTCGAGAACCTGCTGGTTTGGCTGGACAAGGCCCACGCGCACGCCCAGGCACGTGGTTTCGAGCCCGATGCGTGGCTGCAGCAGCGGCTGGCGCCTGACATGCTGAACTTCGCCCGCCAGGTGCAGGTGGCCTGCGACACCGCCAAGGGCTGCGCCACCCGGCTGGCCGGCGAGCCGGTGCCCAGCTGGGAAGACACCGAAACCACGCTGGAGCATTTGCGTGCGCGCGTGCGCCGCACGCTCGACCTGCTGCAATCGCTGGCCGCCGAGCGTTTTGAGGGCGCCGAGACGCGTGAGGTCGTGCTGTCGCAGAGGGGCGGCGGCCAGGTGCGTCAGGACGGTCTGAGCTACTTGCAGCAGCGTGCGCTGCCGAACTTCTTCTTCCACATCACCACCGCATACGCGCTGCTGCGCCAGGGTGGCGTGGACATCGGCAAGGCCGACTACCTGGGCCGCTGAGCGCCCGGCTGGGCGGCGGGCCGACGGCGAGCTACTGGGCCTGCAGTGCAACCCCGCGGCCGAAGACCGGGAACACCGTGTCGAGGCTGCGATGCAGCGTTGACGGCCAGCCGCCGTGGCCGTGGTTGCCGCGTTCGAGTTCTTCGAAGACCGCCGCGCGCAGCATCCACAGGTCGATCGGCTCTTCGGCGCGTCGCAGTTGCCGGCGCAGCCAGTTGGCGCGTTCGCCGGGCAGCCCGTCGACGGCCTGCAGGAAGCTGGCCTTGAGATCGACGAAGGTTCGGCGGGCCGCCATGCGCGCCAGCCGGTCACCCGGCATTCCGCTGCCCGGCAATGCGCTGTAGTTGCAGAAGTCGCGCGGTTCGATGTTCATGAGGCCAACGGCGTGAAGGCCGAGCGCGGCGCGCGCGTCGGAAAGTGGCGGTTCAGTTCGCCCAGGCGGCGCTCGGCTTCCTGCTGGCTGTGCGACACCGCGACCAGCCGGTAGACGTCAGGGCGCAGGTGCCACAGCTCGCGCAGAGATCGCGCCAGGCCGATGCGCCGACGCAGTTCGGCGCGGGCGCAGGCGTCCTGCTCGGGCAGGTGGTCAAGACAGTGCAGAAAGTCTTCGCGCACCCGGGGCAGCCGGTTGATCGGCGGCGCGGCATCGGCCGGGGTCGGCGCCGACAGCCAGAACAGCATGCGCCGCCAGGGCGAGTCGGGCGGCACCCGCAGCGAAGGCGGGCAGACCTCGATGCGCAGCATGCTGCTGGGCACCGCGTAGGCGTCCGGGCGGGTGGGCCGGGCAAGCCGTGGACGGGTGAATCGAGTGAACATCATGCTTTGTGACATCGGACACATCGGGTTGGAACTTGAGTCATTCTGTGCAGCGCGTGGTGGGCACGAAGCGCTGAGAAGGCGCCGCCAGCCCGGCCTGTTTTGCGCCGTGGTCAGCGCCGGCGCGGCCTGATACGCTGCGCGCTGCACGCGCCGCAACAGGCGCCAGGAGCCGGCATGGGTTGGCGCAGAGGGTTGGTGATCGCCTCAGGGGCGGTGCTGGTCGGGCTGGCCAGCGCCCTGGCGCTGTACGCGCAACGCGTGCTGCCCCAGACCGAGGGCGTGCAGCCGGCACCCGGGCTCATCGCGCCGGTGCGCATCGAGCGCGACGCCGATGGCATTCCGACGCTGCGCGCGGCGACCTTGCCCGATGCGGTCTACGCGCTCGGCGTGGTGCACGCGCAAGACCGGCTGTGGCAGCTGGAAACGCACCGCCGCATCGGCGCCGGGCGGTTGGCTGAGGCCTTCGGCGCCGGGGCGCTGGAGACCGACCGCTTCTTGCGTGCGCTGGGGGTGCGACACGCCGCGAAGGCGCAGTGGGCCGCGATGCGCGGCGAGGCGCGCGCGATCGTGCTGGCCTACACCGCAGGCATCAACAGTGTGCTGCGCACACTGCGCGCAAGACCCCCCGAGTTTCTGATCCTGGGCCTGCAGCCCGAAGACTGGAGCCCGGTGGACACGCTGGCCTGGGCCATCATGATGTCGTGGGACCTGGGCGGCAACTGGTCGTCCGAGTTGCTGCGGCTGCAGCTGTCGGCGCGCCTGCCAGCTGCGCGCATCGCCGAGTTGATGCCGGCGGCGCTCGGCGGCAGCCTGCCGGCGACGGCGGATTACCCGGCGCTGTACCGCACGCTCGGGCTCGACGGCCGCACACGGCAGGCCTTTGCCGACCTGCCAGGGCGGGCACCGCCTTCAGGCGTCGAGGGCGTGGGCTCGAACAACTGGGTGGTGGCGGGCACGCACAGCACCACCGGGCGGCCGCTGCTGGCCAACGACCCGCACCTGAAGCTCAGCGCGCCAGCGCTGTGGTACCTGGTGCGCATCGAGGTGCCCGGGCTGAAGTTGGCCGGGGCCAGCATCCCCGGGCTGCCCGGCGTGATGCTGGGCCAGAACGAGCATGTGGCCTGGGGCTTCACCAACACCGGACCCGACGTGCAGGACCTGTATCTCGAACAGATCCAGGCCGACGACCCGGGCCGCTACCGCACGCCTGACGGCAGCGCCGCCTTCGAGACGTTGAGCGAGACGATCCGCGTGCGCGGCGGCCCCGATGTGCCGATCATTGCGAGGCGCACGCGCCACGGGCCGGTGCTCTCCGACGCCGGCGTGGGTCAGGGCCTGCTGGGCGCCAAGGAGCGCCCGGGATACGTCCTGGCGATGCGCTGGACCGCGCTGGACGCCGACGTCGACCCGGTGACGCCGTGGCTGGGCATGCAGCGCGCGCGCTCGTTGCCCGAGTTCGTGGCCGCGGCCAACGGCTGGACTGGTGCGATGCAGAACATGGCGGTGGCCGACCGCGAGGGGCGCATCGGTTTCGTCGCGCCCGGGCGCCTTCCGCTGCGTGGCCCGGCGCACGACCTGCACGGGCTGGCGCCCGCGCCCGGCTGGGAGGCGCGCTACGACTGGCAGGGCTTCGTGCCAGCCGACCAGACCCCGCGCGCGTTCGACCCGCCGCGCGGCTGGCTGGCCACGGCGAATCAGCGAATCATCGACAGCGCCTACCCGCACTTCGTGACGCACGAGTGGGCCTTGCCCTACCGCCAGCAGCGCATCGAGCAACTGCTGGCGGCGCGGCCCAGGCACTCGCTGGACGACCTGGGTGCCATCCAGGCCGATGTGCAGTCGCTGGCGGTGCGCCCCATGTTGCCCTGGCTGCTGAAGGCCCGGCCTCGGCACGATCTGCTCGCCGATGTGCGCCAGCAACTCGCCGGCTTCGACGGTCGCATGGATGCCGCTTCGGTGGCCCCGCTGGTGTTCTGGGCCTGGTCGCGCCAGTTCACGCTGGCGGTGTTCGGCGACGAGATCGGCCGCGCGGCGCTGGAGAAGTCGATGGCCACGCGCAACTGGCGCGACGCGCTGGAAGGCGTGCTGGCGCGCGACGATGCCTGGTGGTGCGACGACAAGGCCACGCCGGCGGTCGAGACCTGCGCCACCATGAACGACCGCGCGCTCGGATTGGCCATCGAAGAGTTGCGCGAGCGCTTCGGCCCCGACGTCGAGCACTGGCGCTGGAGCCGCGCACTGCAGGCGCGTGCAGAGCACCGGCCGTTCAGCCGCGTGCCGGTGCTGCGCGAGTTGTTCGAACTGCGCACGCCGGTGGGCGGTGACACCTACACCGTCAACGTCGCGCGGGTCTCGATGCAGCCCGATGCGGCTACCGGCGAGCTGTACCTGAACGAACACGGCCCCAGCCTGCGCGCGCTCTACGACGTCGGTGATCCGGCCCGCTCACGCGTGATGACCAGCAGCGGGCAGAGCGGCATCGTGCTGTCGCCGCTGTACCGCCGCTTTGTCCAGCCTTGGGCCACTGTACGCAGCGTGCCGCTGTGGCCGGCTGAGCCGCCAGAGGCCACGCTGACGCTGCAGCCGATGCCGCGTAACGGCGCTCGTTAGAACAACCTGCTAGACCGCGCCGTGCAGCGCCTTGCGCCGTGCGGTGAACTGCCACCAGGGACGCGGCTCGCCGCCGTCCATGAACTCGATGGCCGAGATGAAGGTGTCGAGAACGCAGGGGTCTTGCCGGCGCCCGCGCAGTTCGCACAGGCGGCGGTACAGCGCCAGCGCATCCTGGCCGCGCAACTGCTGCGGCTGCGCCAAGCCCAGATCGCGCAGGTCGGTTGCCAGCGAGGGGCCGATGTTGGGCAACTGCTCGAGCTCGATGCATTCAGCGGCGTGGCGGGCTTTGCGCGGGGAAAGGGCGCGCGGAGGGCGCAGCGACGAAGGGCTCAAGGCGGGCCTCACATCAGCATCGTGTTGCGGATCAGGCCGACGGCCACGCCCTCGATGACGAAGTCGGTGCCCGGCGGCACGACGATGACCTCGAACTCGGGGTTGTCCGGCACCAGCTCGATGGTGCTGGTGCCGCGCGTGCGGCGCAGCCGCTTGACGGTGACGTCGTCGCCCAGCCGTGCCACCACCACCTGGCCGCTCTTGGCCTCGGGCGTCTTGTGCACGGCCAGCAAATCGCCATCCATGATGCCGGCGTCGCGCATGCTCATGCCGCGCACGCGCAGCAGGTAATCGGGCTTGCGGGGAAACAGCGTGGCCTCGACGACGTAACTCTGATCGATGTGCTCTTGGGCCAGGATCGGGCTGCCGGCGGCGACGCGGCCGACCAGCGGCAAGGTCAGTTGCGCCACCCCCGGCAGGGGCAGCAGGTACTGCTTGACGCGTGATTCGGCCAGCGCACGCAATGTGTCAGACTTCAAACGGATGCCGCGCGAGGTGCCCCCGACCAGCTCGAGCACACCCTTGCGCGCCAGCGCCTGCAGGTGTTCTTCGGCGGCGTTGGCGGACTTGAAGCCGAGTTCAGCGGCGATCTCGGCGCGGGTGGGTGGTGCACCGGTGCGCTCGATGGCGCTTTGCACCAGGTCCAGCACCTGGCGTTGGCGGTCGGTGAGCTTGGGGCCTTCGATCATGGTGTCTCGCATTAGAGTATTTCACCCGGGCTGTGGTTTTTTCCACCCCTGTATTTTCATCCAGAAACTGTGTCGATGCCAAGCGCTGAAAAACGGGTCGTGATCCTGGGTACCGGCGGCACGATTGCCGGCCTGGCCGCCAGTCCGGCGCAGCACCTGGGCTACCGCGCCGCGCAGTTGGGTGTGCAGGCGCTGGCCGATGCGGTGCCGGCGCTGGCGGGGCGTGCTCTGGAGTGCGAGCAGGTGGCGCAACTCGACAGCAAGGACATGGACCACGCCACCTGGCTGCGGCTGGCCGAGCGCACCGCCTGGCATCTGGCGCGCGACGAGGTGGCCGGTGTCGTCGTCACGCACGGCACCGACACGCTGGAGGAGACCGCCTATTTCCTGCACCGCGTGCTGGCGCCGCACAAGCCGCTGGTGCTGACGGCGGCGATGCGGCCGGCCAGTGCCCTGGGCGCCGACGGGCCGCAGAACCTGCTCGACGCGGTGACCGTGGCGTGCGTGCCCGGGGCGCAGGGCGTCGTGGTGGCCTTCGGCGGCCGCGTCTTTGCCGCGACCGATGTGCGCAAGGTGCATGGCTACCGGATGGAGGCCTTCAGCGCGGGCGACGCCGGCCCGCTGGCACTGGTCGAGGACGGCCAGGTGCGCGTGCTGCGCGACTGGCCAGCCCAGCCCGCACATCGCGCAGCCGGCCGGCTGGCGGACCCGGCTGGCTGGCCGGTGGTGGAGATCGTCACCAGCCATGCTGGCGCACGCGGCGAGACGCTGGACGCGCTGGTGGCGGCAGGCGCGCGCGGCCTGGTGGTGGCGGGCACCGGCAACGGCAGCCTGAACGCGTCGCTGCTGCGGGCGGCAGAACGGGCGATGGCGGCTGGCGTACGGGTGCTGCGTGCTTCGCGATGCCAGCTTGGCGGTGTGGTGGGCGAGGCACCCGATCAACCGCCCTCGGCGGGTGAACTGACGGCGCCTCAGGCGCGCGTCGAGTTGCTGCTGGACTTGCTGGCCGCGCGCTGAGCGCGGCCAGGATCTCCTGCGCAGGCTCAGCCTCGGCGGCGGCGCGCCAGCGCGCCCACGCCCAGCAGGCCGGCGGCCATCAGCGCCCAGGTGCCGGGCTCGGGCACCGGTGCCAGCGCGAAGACCGAGGTGCCGAAAGTTCCGGCGCCGCCCGTGCCCTCGCTGGCTACGGCCAGGTAGTGCATGCCGTTCATCGTGAAGCCGGTCAGCCCCTCGGGGCGCATAACGCTGCTGTCGACCAGCATGTCCACGAAGCTGACGGCGAGAGGATCGGTGATATCGAACACTGCGATCGCCGCCTGCGTCGTTCGCTCCAGACCGATAAAGGCATAAGTGCGTCCGCCGATCGTGATCAGCGCGACGCCTTCGGGCTCGACGCCCTTGTCGCGACTGCGGTTGTCGTCGTACAGGCTGCGCGCTTCGGCCTCGCGGTCGAGGGTCGAGCCGCTGTCGTAGACCTCGTCGCCATTGGCGTCGCGGATCGAGAACGAGCGGGCGCCGGCTGCGAACAGGTCGCTGCCCGAGGAGTCGGTGTTGGAGATGCGCAGGTTGCGCAACGGGTTTGGACTGGTGCCTCCGACCGCCGAGCGGTCGGCGTCATCCTCGCGAAAGTCGCCCTCGTTGGCCGTCACGGTGTAGGTCTGGCTGCCCGCGCGGTAGGTGGCGATGCCGTCGGGCATGTACAGGCCCTTGACCGCGTGTCTGGCGAAGCTGACCGCACCATCGTTCAACGGGTCGATCTCGTTGCCGGAGGTGTTGAAGTTCTTGGTGCCGAGCCCGACGATCTTGCTGAAGCTGTTGGTGGTCAGGTCCAGCAGGGCCAATGCATTGGCTTCCTGCAGCGTGACCCAGGCCTTCGTGCCCGATGGGTCCACCGCGATGGACTCCGGCTCGAAGTCCATGCCGGTGTTCGTGCGCACGTTCAGGCCCCGGTTGCTGGCCAGCGGCACGACGCCAGCGAAGGTGGGCGTGGCCACTACCGACCGGCTGGCCATGCTGATGATGCTGACGCTGCCCACCGGGTCCTTCGCGGCCTGCGTCGCTGCATCGGCGTAGCCGTAGTTGCGCGGCGTGGTGGTGCCGATTCGCGGGCCGTAGTCGTTGTTGCCGGTGCCGCAGCAGTTCGGCGAGCCCTCGTTGGCCACCAGAAGCTTGCTGCCGTCGGGCGTGAAGGTCAGCATGTCGGGCAGCGAGCCGACAGAGATCTCGTTGACGCCCGCCGCGAGCTGCCGCGTGGCTGTGTCGAACAGCACCACCTTGCCGGCATCCTTGCGGTTTGTGGCCGCGATCGCGAAGGCGGCGATGCCGCCGTGGATGGCGACGCTGTTGATCGAGCCCCAGGTCGTCGTGTCGATGAACTGCAACAGCGCACCGCTGATCGGGTTCAGCACCGCAACGCCCTTGACGCCGGCGACCCATAGTGTCTTGCTGGCGGTGTCGAAGCTGACGATCTCCGAGGCGAAGCCGGTCGGGATCGTGGCCTCGACGTGCTTCGTGGTCCACAGCGGCGTGGTACTGGAGAGCGGGCCGGCGGCGAACGCTGCAGGGGCAGCAAGCGCGAGCAGCGGCCAAGCACAGGCGGCGGCCAGGGGACGGCGGATGGGGAAGGGCATGGTCAGGATCCTGAGCGTGAGTGAGCAAAAGCAACTCACGATAGGTAGCGCGAATGACGGTTCCGTGACTTACAGCCGACGCTTTGCCCCCCAATCGGGGGGGCAGCTCAGACCACCGTCAGCGTCACGTCCACATTGCCGCGCGTGGCGTTGCTGTACGGGCAGACCTCATGCGCCGCGGCGACCAGCGCCTCGGCGGCGGCGCGCTCCATGCCGGGCACGCTGACCGCCATCGTGGCGGCGATGCAAAAGGCGCCGGCCTTGCCCGTCATCGGGCCGATCGCCACTTCGGCGGTGATCGACACCTCGGCCGGCAACGCGATCTTCTGCCGCGCGGCAACCGCCTTCATCGCGCCGATGAAGCAGGCCGAGTAGCCGGCGGCGAAGAGCTGCTCCGGGTTGGTGCCCGGGCCGCTGTCGCCGCCCAGTTCCTTCGGCGTGGACAGCTGCAGCTTCACGCGGCCGTCGGAGGACTCGGTGCTGCCGGTGCGCCCGCCGGTGGAGGTGGCGGTGGCGGTGTAGATCGCTTTGTCGATGGCCATGGAGCTTCCTTGGTTGGTGCGCGACATTCGGCCGCGCGGACGTGGCCGTGCGATGGTAGCGGCGCCGTGGTCGTACTTGTTCCTCAGCCCTGCAGGCCCTCGAGCTCGGTCTGCAGCGCCAGCCAGCGTTCCTCGAGCATGGCGATCTCGGCCTGCACATGCGCCAGCCGGCGGCCGAGTTCGGCAAAGTCCTCGCGCCGCGTGGCCGGGGCGGCGAGCAACCGCTCGACCTCGGCGCGCTCGCCGGCCAGCGCGGCCAGCCGGCCGTCGATGCGCTGCAATTCCGCGCGCAGCGGTCGGCTGGCGTCGCTGCGGCGCGTGCGGTCCTGCTTGGCCGACTTTCGATCCTCACGCGCCGGTGCTGACGTTGGCGCTGGCGGACGTGCGGGCACGGCGCGGGCGGGCGCAGCCGTTGCAGCAGCAGGGGCCGGCGCGGCTAGCGACGGCGGTGCCTCGGCGCGCTGCAGCTGCGGCGGCGGGGGCGGCGACAGGCCGCGCGCCAGCGCGCGCGAGACCTCCAGCAGCCAGCGCTGGTAGTCGTCGAGGTCGCCGTCGAAAGGCTGCACCCGGCCGTTGCCGACGAGCCAGAACTCGTCGCAGACTTCGCGCAGCAGCGCGCGGTCGTGGCTGACCAGCATCACCGTGCCCTCGAACTCGTTGAGCGCCATGGACAGTGCTTCGCGTGTGCTGAGGTCGAGGTGGTTGGTCGGCTCGTCGAGCAACAGCAGGTTGGGGCGCTGCCAGACCATCATCGCGAGCACCAGCCGCGCCTTCTCGCCGCCCGACAGCGAGCCCACGGCCTGATGCACCATCGCGCCGGTGAAGCGGAAGCGGCCGAGGAAGTCGCGCAGTTCTTGTTCACGCCCGGCCGGGCCGTTGGTGCGCGCCAGTCGCACCATGTGCATCAGCGGGCCGTCGTCGGGTTGCAGCAGGTCGAGCTCTTGCTGCGCGAAGTAGCCGATGGCCAGCCCCTTGCCCTCGGTGATGCTGCCGGCCAGCGGCGCGAGCGCATGCGCGATGGTCTTCACGAGGGTTGTCTTGCCCTGGCCGTTGGCGCCCAGGATGCCGATGCGCTGGCCGGCGAGCACGCTGCGCGAGATGTCGCGCACGATGGCGGTGTCGCCATAACCGCAGGCCAGGCCGTCCATCGCCAGCATCGGATTGGGCAGCGATGCGGGTTCGCGGAACTCGATCTCGAAGTCGCTCGCCATCATCACCGGCGCCAGCCGCTCCATGCGGGCGAGTGCCTTGACCCGGCTCTGCGCCTGGCGCGCCTTGGTCGCCTTGGCCTTGAAGCGGTCGATGAAGCTCTGCAGGTGCGCGATGCGCTCTTGCTGCTTGGAAAAAGCCGCCTGGGCCTGATCCAGACGCAGCGCGCGCATCTCCTCGAAGGTGGTGTAGTTGCCGCCATAGCGGGTGAGCTGTGCCTCGTCCAGGTGCACCGTGACCTTGCACACGGCGTCGAGAAACTCGCGGTCGTGGCTGATGATGACCAGCAGGCCGTCGAATCGCTGCAGCCAGTTCTCCAGCCAGACCAGCGCGTCCAGGTCGAGGTGGTTGGTCGGCTCGTCGAGCAGCAGAAGGTCAGCCGGGTTCATCAGCGCCCGCGCCAGTTGCAACCGCATGCGCCAGCCACCCGAGAAGGCGTTGACCGGCGCGTCGAGCTGCGCGCTTCGAAAGCCCAGGCCCATCAGCAGCGCCTGCGCACGGGCGCGGGCGTCGAAGCCGCCGGCCTCGTCGAGCAGCACGTGCGCGTCGCCGATGGCATGGCCGTCGCCGCTGTGCTCGGCCTCGGCCAGCGCAGCCTGCGCCGCCACCAGCGGCAGGTCACCCTGCAGCACGTACTCGGTGGCGCCGTCACTGCTCTCGGGCATCTCCTGCGCCACTTCGCCCAGTCGCCAGCGGGGCGGGCGCTCGACGTCTCCGCCATCGGCCTGCAGCCGGCCCGCCAGCAGCGCAAACAGGCTGGACTTGCCGGCGCCGTTGCGACCGACCAGACCGACCTTCTCGCCCGCGTGCAGCGTCACCGAGGTGCGCTCCAGCACCACCTTCGCGCCGCGACGCAGCGTGATCTCGCGCAGCGTGATCATGCGCGGCGCCCGGTCTGCCGGTCTGTGGCGGCGGCCAGGCCGGCCGCCTCGAACAGCAGCACCTGCTCATCGCCCGCGCTACAGGGCAGGCCCACCGCCGGCCAGCGCGCGAACGCTGCATCGAAGTGCGCCTTCTCGTGGCCGATCTCCAGCACCAGCAGACCGCGCGGCGAGAGGAACCCGGCCACGCCGTGCATCAGCGGGCGGATGAAGTCCATGCCGTCGTCGCTGCCGTGCGCACCGCCGTCGAGCGCCAGCGCGGGCTCGGCGCGGAACTCCGGCGGCAGCGCCGCCATCGAGCCTCGGCTGACATAGGGTGGGTTGCACAGGATCAGGTCGTAGCGCCCGCGCGCCGCCGCCAGCCCGTCGCCCTGGCGCAGCGTGATGCGCTCGGCCAGGCCGTGGCGCTGCACGTTGCGCTGCGCCACCGCCAGCGCGTCGGCCGACAGCTCGCTGGCATCCACCGCGGCCTGCGGCCAGGCCAGCGCCGCCAGCACGGCCAGGCTGCCGTTGCCGGTGCACAGGTCGAGCACCCGCACCGGCGGCGCGTCCCCCAGCCAGGCATCGATCAGGCCCTCGGCCAGCGGCTCTGCGATCAGCGAGCGCGGCACGATGACGCGCTCGTCGACAAAGAAGGGCACGCCTTGCAGCCAGGCCTCGCCGGTGAGGTACGCGGCCGGGCGGCGGCTGCCGATGCGTTCGGCGACCAGCGCGTCGACCTGCAGCTGCGCGGCGGGCGCCACGCTGCGCTCGGCCACGCCGTCCAGATCGTCCAGCGGCAGGCCCAGGCGCCAAAGGACCAACCAGGCGGCTTCGTCCAAGGCATTGGTCGTGCCATGGCCGAAACACAGGCCCGCGTCGCCGAGCCGCGCACTGGCGCGGTGGACCAGCTCGAGCACCGTCACGCCGCGCTCGCCGATTCGGCCAGGCGAAGGGTGTCTTGGTTTGCCGAGGCCGCGTTCACGCCCGGGAACCTGCGCGCGGCAGTTCGTCCTGGCGGACTTCGATGGTCAGCTCGGTATACACAGGCACGTCGGCTTCTTCCTTCTTCGGGGTGATGCGCGAGATCGGCGCCACGTCGTTCTGCAGCCGCCACATCAGGTTGGTCGGCGAGTCGGCGTACAGCAGGCCTTCCTCGCGCGTGACGCTGCCGTCGCCGATCAGGCGCGCCAAGTCCTGCTCGAAGGTCTGCGAGCCCTCGGCCAGCGAGTTCTGCATCGCGTCCTTGATGGCCGACAACTCCCCGCGCTCGACCAGTTCGGCGACCAGCTTGGTGTTGAGCAGCACTTCCACCGCCGGGATGCGGCCGCCGGCGTTGGCGCGCAGCAGACGCTGCGAGACGATGGCGCGCAGCGCGGCCGCGAGGTCGGACAGCAGGGCCGGCCGCACGTCGGGCGGATAGAACGACAGGATGCGGCCCAGCGCGTGGTAGCTGTTGTTGGCGTGCATCGTACAGATCACCAAGTGGCCCGACAGCGAATACGAGATCGCCGAGGTCATGGTCTCGCGGTCGCGGATCTCGCCGATCAGGATCACATCGGGCGCCTGGCGCAGCGCGTTCTTCAGCGCCACCTGCAGGCTCTGCGTGTCGCGGCCGACCTCACGCTGGTTGACGACCGACTTCTTGTTCGTGAACAAAAACTCGATCGGGTCTTCGATGGTCAGGATGTGGCCGGTGACCTGCTGGTTGCGCCACTCCAGCATCGAGGCCAGCGTGGTGCTCTTGCCGGTGCCGGTGGCGCCGACCATCAGGATCAGGCCGCGCTTTTCCAGCACCAGCGTGGACAGCATCGAAGGCACGCCGAGCGAGTCGAGCGCGGGGATGACGTGGGGGATGCAGCGCACCACCGCCGCCACCGAGCCGCGCTGCTTGAAGGCCGAAAGCCGGAAGCTGCCGATGCGCTGCAGCCCGATGCCGATGTTCAGCTCACAGGCCTCGTCAAGCTCTTCCAGCTGCTGCGGCGTCAGCACCTCGCCCAGCAGCTGGCGCACATGGGCCGGCGTCAGGTTCTCGTCGGACAGCTGCATGATCTGCCCGTGGATCTTGATCAGGATCGGCGTGTTCGCCGACAGGTAGACGTCGGACGCCGACTTCTCGGCCATCAGCCGCAGCACGCGCTCCATGTTGTTGCCGGCCACCGGTCAGGCTCCTTTCTTGCGTGCCGCCGGTGCGCCGCCTCAGGCGCGCAGCAGCTCGTTGATGCTGGTCTTGGCGCGCGTGGCAGCGTCGACCTTCTTGACGATGACGGCGCAGTACAGACTGTGGCTGCCATCGGCGCTGGGCAGGTTGCCCGAGACCACCACCGAACCGGCAGGCACACGCCCGAAGCTGACGCTGCCGCTGGCGCGGTCATAGATCTTCGTGCTCTGTCCGAGGTAGACGCCCATGCTGATGACGGAGTTCTCCTCGACGATCACGCCCTCGACGACCTCGCTGCGCGCGCCGATGAAACAGTTGTCCTCGATGATCGTCGGGTTGGCCTGCAGCGGCTCGAGCACGCCGCCGATGCCCACGCCGCCCGACAGATGCACGTTCTTGCCGATCTGCGCGCACGAACCCACGGTGGCCCAGGTGTCGACCATCGTGCCTTCGTCGACGTAGGCGCCGATGTTCACGTAGCTGGGCATCAGCACCACGTTACGGCCGATGAAGCTGCCGCGCCGGGCCACCGCCGGCGGCACCACGCGCACGCCGCTGGCGCGCATCGCGGCTTCGTCCAGATGGCTGAACTTGGGCGTCACCTTGTCGAAGAAGGCCAGCTCGCCGGCATGCATCACGCGGTTGTCGGTCAGCCTGAAGGACAGCAGCACCGCCTTCTTGATCCACTGGTTGACGCTCCACTGGCCCACGCCCTGGCGCTCGGCCACACGCAGCCGGCCGGCGTTGAGCTCGGTGATCACGTGCTCGACAGCCTCGCGCACGTCGGGGGCGTTGGCGGCGCTGATCTGCGCGCGGTTGTCCCAGGCGATGTCGATCAGGGACTGCAGCGGTTCGGTCATGGAGGGCTCAGGGAAGGTGTGGGACGGGGAAGAGGTACACCAGGACGTGCGCTGCGGGTGGTCTGCACCGACGCCGGACCGGGGGCAGGCGACGAGGCGTAGAGCGGCCTGGACGCATTCGGCCGGCGGGGCGACCGTGCGCGCCAGAAGGCGGGCCCGGCAGGGTCTGCCCATTGTATTGAGCGGGCCAGCCTGCTTCGCTGCAACAACGGGTTCATGGCGCCATTCTCGCCCGCGCTGGCACCGTGGCGTGACGACTCGTGAATGCCTGCGTTGACGGCGCCTGACCGCCGCGCGGATGATCGCGGGATGTCTACGGCCGCCTTGCCTGCCTCTGCGCTGCACTTCTGCTTCGCCTGGCTGCTGCCGCTGAGCGTCGCTGCGGCGGCCTGGCGTTCGCCCGCGCTGGCCGCGGGCTTGATGTTCACGTGGCAGGTGGGCCTGGCGCTGGCCGAACATGTGCCACGCTGGCGTCAGGCGCTGGCACCGGTGCCGCTGCCTGGGGCCGGCTTCATCGCCGTGCTGCGCGTGCATGTGCTGTTGCAGGCCGCCCTGCTGGCCATCGCGGTGGCGGTGGTGCTGCGCGAAGGCAGCGTCATGGCCGCCCTGCTGTTGGGTCTGGCCGTGGGCAGCATCGCGGGCGGCCAGGGCATCACCTTCGCGCACGAGCTCGGCCATTCGCGCTCTCGCCTGGACCGGTTGCTCGGCTGGCTGCTGATGGGCAGCGTGTGCTACGCGCACTTCATGGTCGAGCATTACCGCGGCCACCACGTGCGCGCGGCCACCGCCGCCGACCCGGCCAGCGCGCGCCGCGGCGAGAGCCTGTGGCGCTTCCTGCCGCGCACGCTGGCGGGCAGCCTGACCAGCGCCTGGCGGCTCGAGTCGCTGCAGCTGCGCCAGCGCCGGCGCGGCTGGCTGCGCAGCCCGCTGGCCTGGGCCAGCGTGGCGCAGGTGGCCTGGCTGGTGCTGTTGTTCGCTGCGTTCGGCCCGCTGGTGCTGCTCTTCTGGCTGGTGATGTCGGCTTACGCCATCTTTCTGCTGGAAACGATCAACTACATCGAGCACTACGGGTTGCAACGACGCTGCGTGGGCGGGCGCCACGAGCCCTTCGGCCTGGGCCATGCCTGGAACGCCGACCACTGCGTGACCAACCTCGTGCTGGCCAACCTCCAGCGCCACAGCGACCACCACATGCACGCCTGGAAGCCCTATGCCGCGCTGGCACCGTTGCCCGGGCCGCAACTGCCGACGGGCTACGCCGGCTGCCTGTTCCTGGCCAGTCTGCCCTGGCTGTGGTTTCGCGTGATGCATCCGCGGCTGGCGGCGTTGCCCGCTGCATGATCGGCGCGCTGGCGGCGGCGCTGCTCGCCGGCTTGCTGGCGTCTGCTGCGGTGCCTGCGGTGAATGCGGCGCCGCCGTCGCCCGCGCGCTTCGATTTCGCCGCCACCCCCGGTGTGCTCAGCCGCAACGTCGTGCCGCAGCGCTACGAGCTGCTGCTGCAACTCGACCCCAAGCTCGAGACTTTCGACGGCGAGGTGACGATCCACCTGCGCCTGGACCGCCCCATGGCGCAGATCGAATTGCATGCCCAGGGGCTGGAGTCGCGCGGGGCGCGCATCGTGTCGGCTGGCGGCGCGCGCCGCGGCCTGCAGGTGCAGCCCGACAGCGCGCGCTCCACCTGGCGCCTGGTGCCCGAGGACGGCGGCATGGTGACCGCCGGCGAACACCGCGTCGAGCTGCGCTGGCGCGGCCGTGTGCAGCGCACCGGCGAGGGTCTGTTCCGTGTCGATCACCGCGTGCTTGGCCAGCCTGCGCGCATGCTGGCCACGCAGCTGCAGGCGATCCACGCGCGCACCCTGCTGCCGGTGTTCGACGAGCCGGTTTTCCGCGCCGTCTTCGACGTGGCGGTGCGCGCGCCGTCGGAGCTGGAGGTGGTGTCCAACATGCCGCGCACGGAACGCCTGCGCGGCGAGCGCGGCATCGACCTGCACCGCTTCGCGCCCACGCCGCCCATGCCCGCCTATCTGCTGGCGCTGGCCGTCGGCCGCTTCGACGTGCTGGAAGACCGCCTGGGCGATCTGCCGCTGCGCATGCTCACCGCGCCGGGCAAACGTGAGCAGGCACGCTTTGCCATGCAGTCCACTCGCGCCTTGCTGCCCTGGTTTGCCGATCTTTTCGGCCAGCCGCCGCCGATGCCCAAGCTCGACCAGTTGGCCGTGCCCGGCACGCGCGAAGGTGCGATGGAGGACTGGGGACTGATCTCCTACGCCGAAGAGCTGCTGCTCTACGACCCCGGGCGCAGCGCGCCGGACAGCCGGCGCACGGTGTTCGCGCTCATCGCGCACGAACTCTCGCACCAGTGGTTCGGCAACCTGGTGTCGATCGCCTCGTGGAACGAGCTGTGGCTGAACGAGGCCTTTGCCACCTGGATGGAGCACAAGGCGAGCGAGCGTTTCCACCCCGAGTGGCAGCCGGCGCTGCTGCGCCGCGCGCGGCTGGACGCGGTGATGGAGCTTGACGCCGGCCCGGCCACACGCGCCGTGCGCCCGGGCCCGGTGGCCGAAGCACGTGTGGCCGAGGTGTTCGACGGCATCACCTACCTGAAGGGCGCGGCGCTGCTGGCGATGCTGGAGTCCTGGCTCGGCGAGGGCGTGATGCAGCGCGGTCTGGCCGCCTACGTAGCCGAGCGGCGACTCGCCCCGGCCACCGCCGGTGACCTCTGGCACCACCTGGGCCAGGCGGCCGGCCGCGATGTGTCGGCGGTGGCGACCAGCTGGACCGACCAGCCCGGCATGCCGCTGGTCGAGGCGGATGCCAGCTGCGTCGACGGCCGCACCCAGCTTCGGCTGCGCCAGTCGCGCCTGCTGCTGCCCGGCGCTCCCGATGCGACGCCCGCAAGCCCGACGCTGTGGCGCATTCCGCTGCGCGTGGCGCGCGGCGACGAGACGCGGGCGCTGCTGCTCGAGGCCGCCGAAAGCCGCGTCGAACTGGCCGGTTGCGATGCGCGCCCGCTGCTCGTCAATGCCGGCGGCGCGGGCTGGCTACGCGTGAGCTACTCACCGGCCCTGCTGGCGCGCTTGCACCCTGCCTTCGTGCAGCTGCCCACGGTTGACCGCATGGTGCTGCTGAGTGACAGCTTCGCGCTGCTGCAATCCGGGCGGCTGGCGCCTGCGGCCTATCTGCGGCTGCTGGCGCAGCTGCCGACGCTGCACGATGCGTCGAGGGCGCCGCTGTTCAGTCTGGCGCTGCAGCACCTGGACTATCTGGACGACGCGCTCTTCGGCAGCCCGGCGCAGGCCCGGCTGCGCGCCGCCGGCCGCGCGCTGCTCGGGCCCGAGCTGGCGCGCCTGGGCTGGTCGCCGCGCGTCGGTGAAGACGCCGCCGTCGGGCGCCTGCGCGGCGAGCTGATCGAGCGGCTGGCCGCGTTCGACGACAGCGCCGTGCTGGCCGAGGCGCAGGCGCGGCTGGTCGACCTGCTGGGCGGCTCGAGGCGCGGCGCACAGGCCTCGATTCGCGCCTCGGTGCTGAAGGCGGTGGGCACGCAGGCCAACGAGGCCGAGTTTCGCGCGCTGCTCACGGGCTTGCGCAACAGCGAGGACGACGAGGACCGCGGCATGTACGCCGCGGCGCTGGCGGCCGGCCGCCATCCCGGGCGCGCCGCCCGGCTGCTGGAAGAGGCCGTGGGCGGGCGCTTGCCGTCAGGCACCGCGACCAGTCTGCCCGGCCTGGTCGCCGGCCAGCCCGAACTGGCCGAACTGGCGTATGCGTTCAGCCAGCGGCACTTCGATGCGCTGGCGCGCCTGTCGGGCTCGCTCGCCATGGGTCAGCGGCCCTGGCTGCTGCCCGGCGCCGTCGGCAACAGCAACGATGCAGCATTGGCCGAACGCATGGCGGCCGAGCAGCGGCGAAGGCTCGGCGACGCCGGCGTGGCCGCCGCCGCGCGTGTGCTGGCCCAGGTGCGCCAGCGCGCCGCGCTGCGCGAGCGCGAGGCCGGCCCTCTGGCTGCGGCACTGGAAGGCTGGATTCCTTTACGCTGAGGCCGGCTCGGCCTACAGAAAGCCGATGCAGCCCGGCTGCCCGCAGCGGCAGGCCAGCGTGCCTTCGTGGTGCGTCTCGCCGTAGTCCACCGTGATCTCATCGCCTGCGCGGATCGCGCGGCGCGAGAAGAACTCGACGCGGCCGTTGCGGATCACGAGTTCCGCGTTCGGCTGGCAGCTGTGGTTGGTGTAGCGCATCGGGTCGGTCGAGCGGCCGAAGTCGATCGCCCGCCGGGCCGACAGCTCGACGATCATGATGCGTTCGCTGCGCGTGGCCCGGATTCGCGCTTCTTCGACGCTGATCGCCTCGCCTCGGATCTCGCCGATCTTCACCTTGGGCGGCACCGGCTCGGAGGCAAATGCGCCCTGTCCGTCGATCGCGCTGTCGCGCACCTCGACGGCGAACTTCTGGTAGCTCGGACGCGGCGTGCTCATGCCAGCCTCATCGGCCGGCGCTCGAGCCGCCATGCGCCCAGGCCCAGCAGCGCGCCGGCCAGCGCTGCGGGCAGGGTGATCTGCAGCGCAGCCGACCAGTGTCCTTGAACCGCCACCGCCGCCGCGATCAGCGGCGTGCCGGCGAACTGGCCCAGCTGCGAGCCGTGCATGAACAGCCCCTGCAGCGTGGCAATCTGCTGCGGCGTGCGCGCCACCAGCGCCGACGACGACATCACCGCGGCCGGTATCAGACCGCCGCTGAACGACAGCAGCAGGCTCGCCGCGTAGCGCAGCGCGTCGGGCAACCCTTCGCCGATGCAGGCCCAGCCGGCCAGCCCGGTGGTGACATGGGCCGCGGCGATCAACGCGCCGCGCGGCACCCCGCGCTGCACCAGCGCGCCACCGACCACGTTTCCGGGTACGCAGGCCAGCAGCATCAACGCGGTCAGCAGCGCCGCCGCACCAGCGCTGCTGGCGCGCTGCTCCATCAGGTAGGTCGGCATCCAGATGATCAACGCGAAGTGCTGCGTCGCCCAGACGCCGAAACAGCCGGCCAGCACCCAGGGCAGCGGGCGGCGCAGCAGCGCCGTCACCCCGGCGTCTGGCGCTGGCGCAGGTGCAGGTGCAGGTTCACCGGTCGGCGTTGCCGGCTCTGCGCTACGGTAGTACCGACGCTGCGTCAACAGCGCGGTGGCCGCCAGTGCCATGGCGGCGGCCGTCACCTCCCACAGCAGCCGCCACCCGCCGGCGGCCAGCAGCAGCGGCGCTGCGGCCATCGCGATGCTGGCACCCAGCGGCATGTAGGTGGCCCACAGGCCGATCGCAAAACGGCGGTCGGCCGGTGCAGCCGCCGCGCTGACCAGCGCCGGGCACGACACCGCGACGGCGATGAATCCGGCTCCTTCGATGAAACGCAGCCACAGCAGCGCCTGCGCACTGGCGGCGCCCAGCGTGGCCAACGAGGCCAGCATGCTGACCGCCAGGCCCACCACCGCCATGCGCAGTGCGCCGACATGGCCGACGGCGAGGCCGAACAGCGCCGCGCTGAGCACCGCCACCGTAGTCAGCATCGAAGACACCCAGCCGGCCTGCAGCAGTGTGAGACCGAACTCCTCGCGCAGCAGCGACAAGGCCACCGGCACCTTGCCCACGTTCAGCGCCACCGCCACGCCGGCAGCGCAGGCGGTCAGCACCGCCGCCCACCGGGTGGCAGCCTCGCGCCTGTCGGTCAAGCCGGCGGCCCGCCCGCGGCCGCGCCGGGCAGCCACACCGGCGGCGCCGGCTTCCAGCCCTTCTTGCGCTGCTCGACGGTGACGAAGGTGCGGATGCCGCCGCGAACGAACCAGTCGGCCTGGATGCGGATGTAGCGCGGCGCGATCGCCTGCACCAGATCGCTGCAGATCGTGTTCGTCACCTTCTCGTGGAATGCGCCTTCGTTGCGGAAGCTCCAGAAGTACTGCTTCAGGCTCTTGGTCTCGACGCACAGCGCATCGGGCACGATGTCGATCGTGAAGTGAGCGAAGTCGGGCTGTCCGGTCAGCGGGCACAGGCAGGTGAACTCGGGCACGTCGAAACGCACGCAGTAGTCGCGCTCGGGCGCAGGGCTGGCGAACACCTGCAGTTCGCGACTCGGGGCGCTGGGCGGCACGGCGGGCGCCTGGCGCTGGTTGGGCGCTGGCTTGTGGCGGGTCTTGGCGGGCATCGGGACAGTGCCTTCGGGGGCGGTTCAGCGGGGCGCGATGCTATCATCGAGATCGCTCTCCGCCCCAGAAGCAGGCGAGTTTTCTCTTCAGAATCAACAACTTGCGAGCCCTGGCCGGCGCTGGCCCGGGCCGCCGGCGAAGCCTCTCCGATGCGCCTCAACCAGATCAAGCTCTCGGGCTTCAAGTCCTTCGCCGAGCCCACCACCTTCCAGTTGCCCGGGCAGCGTGTGGGAGTGGTCGGGCCCAACGGTTGCGGCAAGAGCAACATCATGGACGCGGTGCGCTGGGTGCTTGGCGAGAGCAAGGCCAGCGAGCTGCGCGGCGAGTCGATGCAGGACGTCATCTTCAACGGCTCGGGGCAGCGCAAGCCGGCCGGCCGGGCGAGCGTGGAGCTGGTGTTCGACAACAGCAGCGCGCGTGCCGGCGGCCAGTGGAACAGCTTTGCCGAGATCGCCGTCAAGCGCGTTCTCACGCGGGACGGCACCAGCAGCTACTACATCAACAACCAGCCGGTGCGCCGGCGCGATGTGCAGGATGTGTTCCTGGGCACCGGCCTGGGCCCGCGCGCTTACGCGATCATCGGCCAGGGAACCATCAGCCGCATCATCGAGAGCCGCCCGGAAGAGCTGCGGCTGTTCCTCGAAGAGGCCGCTGGTGTCAGCAAGTACAAGGAGCGCCGCCGCGAGACCGAGAACCGGCTCAAGGACACGCGCGAGAACCTGACCCGCGTCGAGGACATCCTGCGTGAGCTGCACGCCAATCTCGAGCGCCTGGAGGTGCAGGCGCGTGTGGCGTCGACTTACCGCGCGCTGCAGTACGAAGGCCTGCTGCGCCTGCACCAGTTGTGGTTCCTGAAGCTGCGTGATGCGGCGGGTGAAGAGGTCCGCGTGCATCGCGCCGTGGCTGAGGCCGCCACCGCGCTGGAAGCGCAGACGGCCGAGCTGCGCCGCGTCGAGGCCGACAGCGAGACGCTGCGCCAGGCGCACTACCAGGCGGGCGACGCCCTGCATCTGAGGCAGGGCGCGCTGGCCGATGCGGCGCTCGAGGTCAGCCGGCTCGAAGATCGCATCCGCTACGTGGTCGAGTCGCGCCAGCGCGCGCAGCAGCGGCTGACCGAGCTGCGCGCGCAGGACGCGCAGTGGGCCGCCCGTGAGCAGGACGCGCTGGCCGAGATCGAAGACATCGCCGGGCGCAGCGAAGCGGCCGCCGAACAGTCCGAAGTGCTGCAGGCGCAGGCCGAGGAGCAGGGGGCCAGCGTGCCCGCGCTCGACGAGGCGTTGCGCGCCGCCCAGAGCGCCGCGAATCAGCAGCGGCTGACCGCGGCGCAGGTGCACCAGCAGATCGAGCTGCTGGCGGCCGACAGCCGCAACGTGGCCGAGCGCGAGCGCACGCTCGCGGTGCGGCGCGAGCGTCTGGCAGCGGAGAAGTCCGGGCTGGTGGCACCTGACGCGGCGCGCCTGGCGACGCTGGCTGGGCAGGAAGCCGATGCCCACGAGCAGCGCGACGCGGCCGAGGCCCGGCTGCACGAGCTGCAGGACGCACTGGCGCAGCTGGACGAGCAGCGCCGCGGCGCGCAAGAGCGCAGCGGCAGCGAGGCCGCGCAGCTGGCGCAGATCGCAGCGCGTCTGGGCGCGCTGCGTGCGCTGCAGGAGAAGGTGCAGACTGACGGCAAGCTCAAGCCCTGGCTGCAGCGCCACGGGCTGGACGGTCTGCAGGGGCTGTGGAACCAGATCCACATCGAGCCCGGCTGGGAGACCGCGCTGGAGGCCGTGCTGCGCGAAAGGCTGGGCGCGCTGGCCGTCGGCCGGCTGGAAGGCGTGCGCGCCTTCGCCGCCGATGCGCCGCCGTCGCGGCTGGCCTTCTATGCCCCGCCAGCCGTGCCCGGCGCTTTACCGCCCCACAGCGCAGACACCGCAGACCTGCCCACGCTGGCCTCCAGGCTGCGGCTGGGCGACGCCGCGCTGTCGGCGCTGCTTGGCGATTGGCTGGCCGGCGTCTACAGCGCCGACAGCATCGACGCGGCGCTCGCGCTGCGCCCGCGGCTGGCGCATGGCGAGGTGGTGATCGTGCGCGAGGGCCACGCCGTGTCGCAGCACGCGGTGGCGTTCTACGCCCCCGATTCCGAACAGGCCGGGCTGCTTGCGCGTGCACAGGAGATCGAGAACCTCGACCGCCGCCAGCGTGCGCAGTCGCTGATGGCCGATGAAGCCCGCGCCTCGGCCGTGCGCCTGGAAGCCGCCTACACCGACACCGCGCAGCAGCTGGCCGGCGCGCGGCGCCAGGCCGCGGAGGCGCAGACCCGGGCGCATCAGTCGCAGGTGGAGCATCTGCGCCTGCAGCAGCAGGCCGAGGCGGCCGGCACGCGCAGCCGCCGCCTGCAGGAAGAACTGGCCGAGGTGGACGGCGAGCGTGAAGAGCTGGCCGAGCGCCGCGAAGTGGCCGAGGCGCGCTTCGCCGATCTGGACAACGAGCTGGCCGACGCGCAAGAACGCCATGCGACGCTGGAAGACGAGGTGATCGGCGCCGAGCGCCGGCTGGCCCAGTCGCGTGAGCAGCAGCGCAGCCTGGAGCGCCAGGTGCAGGAGGCGCAGTTCCAGCAGCGCACGCTGGTGGCGCGGCGTGACGAGCTGCAGCGCTCGGTCGAGACCGCGGCCGCGCAGCGTGCCGGCAACCAGCAGGCCGGCAGCCAGCTCGAGCTCGAGCTGGGCACGCTGGACGATGCGGCGGCGCAGTCGGGGCTGCACGGCGCACTGGCGCTGCGGCTTGACCGCGAGCAGGCGCTGGCCGCGGCGCGCAGCCATTACGACGGTCTGAATGCGCAGCTGCGCCAGCACGACGAGCGGCGGCTGGTGCTGGAGCAAAGCCTGGCGCCGCTGCGCGAAAGCATCGTCCGGCTGCAGCTCGAACAGCAGGCGGCGCAACTGGGCGGCGCGCAGTACGCCGAACAGCTGTCGGCCGCGGGCGCCGACCTGACCGCGCTCGAACGATCGGTGGCCGAGGGGAATGTCAAGCTGGCCGGTCTGCAGGGCGAGATCGACCGCCTTCAGCGAGAGGTGGCCGCGCTGGGGGCCGTCAACCTGGCGGCGCTGGAAGAATTGGGCAGCACGCGTGAGCGCAAGACCTTCCTCGATGCGCAGATGGCCGACCTGGCCGAGGCGATGGGCACCCTGGAAGACGCCATCGGCCGCATCGACGCCGAGACGCGCGATCTGCTCGCGCAGACCTTCGAGCAGGTCAACATGCATTTCGGGCAGATGTTCCCCAGCCTCTTCGGCGGTGGCACCGCGCGGCTGGTGATGACGGGCGGCGAGATCCTGGACGCCGGCGTGCAGGTGATGGCGCAGCCGCCGGGCAAGAAGAACAGCACCATCCACCTGCTGTCTGGCGGCGAGAAGGCGCTGACGGCCATCGCGCTGGTGTTCGCGATCTTCCAGCTCAACCCGGCGCCGTTCTGCCTGCTCGACGAGGTGGACGCGCCGCTGGACGACGCCAACACCGAGCGTTACTGCAAGCTGGTCAGCCAGATGAGCGCGGGCACGCAGTTCCTGTTCATCAGCCACAACAAGATCGCGATGGAGATGGCCGAGCAACTGGTCGGCGTGACGATGCAGGAGCAGGGCGTCTCGCGCATCGTGGCGGTGGACATCGACGCCGCGCTGACGCTGGCCGAGGCGGCCTGAGCGGCCGGCCGGTGGGCGCTGCGATGGAACTCTCGCTGACCCAGGCGCTGTTGCTGGCGGCGGCCGGCGTGGTGGTGCTGGTACTGGTGCAAGGCTGGTGGTCGGCGCGCCGCGCCACGCCGCGCCGCGCGGCGCCTGACACGCGGTCCGGCGCCGGGCGGGTCGAGCCGGCGCTGGGCGAGGCCGTCGCCGCGCCGGCCGCTGCCGAACTGCGTGCACCCGGCCCGCGGCGCAGCGCGCGGCTGGACGCGCTGATCGATGCCATCGTGCCGATGACGCTCGAGGCACCGGTCAGCGGCGAGCATCTGCTGGCCCACCTGCCGAGCACGCGCCGTGCAGGCAGCAAGCCCTTGATCATCGAAGGCCTGGACACCGAGACCGGCGACTGGCAAGCCCCCGCCGCCGGCCGCCGCTACGGCGAGTTGCAGGCCGGCGTGCAGATGGCCAACCGGGCCGGCGCGCTCAACGAGATCGAGTACTCCGAGTTCGTGCAGAAGATGCAGGCCTTCGCCGACGCGGTGGGCGCGTTGCCCGACTTTCCGGACATGCTCGACGTGGTGGCCCGTGCGCGCGAACTGGATGCCTTCGCCTCGCCCTGCGACGCGCAGTTGACCGTCACGCTGAAGAGCCAGCAGGTGGCCTGGTCGGTGGGCTACCTGCAGCAATGTGCGGCGCGTCATGGCTTTGTCGCCGGCGCGCTGCCCGGCCGCCTGGTGCTGCCGGCGGCCGAAGACGGCGCGCCGCCGATGCTGGTGCTGGGCTTCGACCCGCAGGCTGCGCTGGCCGAAGACCCGGCCGCGGGCGCGCTGCGCGACTGCCTGCTCAGCATGGACCTGGCGCAGACCCCTGAGTCGGCCGAGCCCTATCCGGCCTGGCACCGCACGGCCACCGGGCTGGCCGACGACCTGGGCGCGGTGGTGGTGGACGATCAGGGTGCACCGATCACCCTGCACGCCTTCGCTGCCATCGGCGCCGAGGTCGAACAGCTGTACCGGCGGCTGGAGCGGCGTGACCTGGCTGCCGGCTCGGCTGCGGCGCGGCGGCTTTTCAGCGGCTGAGCGCGCGGCATGGCCACCCGGGCGCCGCAGCGTGCGGCCGAACTGCGCGAGTTGCTCAACCACCACGCGCATCGTTACTACGTGCTCGATGCGCCGCAGATCCCCGACGCCGAGTACGACCGCTTGTTCCAGGAGTTGCAGGCGCTCGAGGCCGGTGACCCCTCGCTGTCGAGCGCCGACTCGCCCACGCAGCGCGTCATCGGCCGCGTGCTCGACGGCCTGAGCCCGGTGCGCCACGCGGTGCCGATGTTGTCGATCCAGACCGAGACCGACACCACCGCGTCCGGGGCCGAGGCCTTCGACGCGCGCGCGCGGCGTGAGCTCGAACTGCCCGCCGACGCGCCGGCCATCGAATACGCCGCCGAGCTGAAGTTCGACGGGCTGGCGATCAACCTGCGCTACGAGCACGGGCTGCTCGTACAGGCGGCCACGCGCGGCGACGGCGAGACCGGCGAAGACGTGACGCAGAACCTGCGCACGGTGGGCCAGATCCCGCTGCGGCTGCTCGGTCTGGCGCCGCAGGTGCTGGAGGTGCGCGGCGAGGTCTACATGCGCCGCGATGCCTTCGAGCGTCTGAACGAGCGCCAGCGCGAGAAGGGCGAGAAGACCTTCATCAACCCGCGCAACACGGCCGCCGGTGCGGTGCGTCAGCTTGACCCGGCCGTCACGGCGCAGCGGCCGATGAGCTTCTTCGCCTACGGCCTGGGTGAGGTGCAGGGCTGGTCGCCGCCGGCCACGCACGCGCTGCTGCTGGATGCGCTGGCCGCGGCCGGGCTGCCGGTCTCGGACGACCGCCGCGTGGTCGCCGGCGCCGCCGGGCTGGTGCGCTTTCACGATGACATCGAGGCGCGGCGCGACGGATTGCCTTTCGATATCGACGGCGTGGTCTACAAGGTCAACTCGCTTGCGCTGCAGCGGCGGCTGGGTTTCAAGACGCGCGAGCCGCGCTGGGCGGTGGCGCACAAGTACCCGGCGCAGGAGCAGCTGACGCGGCTCGAGCGCATCGAGGTGCAGGTCGGCCGTACCGGCAAGCTCACGCCGGTGGCCAAGCTCGAACCGGTGTTCGTCGGCGGCACCACGGTCAGCAACGCGACGCTTCACAACGTCTTCGAACTGCGGCGCAAGGGCGTGCGTGTGGGCGACCGCGTGACCGTGCGCCGCGCCGGCGACGTGATCCCGGAGATCGTCGGCCGCATGTCGGATCCGCCGGGCCCGCGTGCGCCGTACGTGCCCAACTTCCGCATGCCGCGGGCCTGCCCGGTGTGCGGCAGCCGTGTGCTGCGCGAGCAGGGCGGCATCGACCACCGCTGCAGCGGCGGCCTGTTCTGCGCGGCGCAGCGCAAGCAGGCGTTGCTGCACTTTGCCGGCCGCCGCGCGATGGACATCGAAGGGCTTGGCGACAAGCTGGTCGATCAGCTGGTGGACGGTGGCCTGGTGCATACGCTGGCCGGCGTCTACCAGCTCGACGTGGCGCAGTTCGCGGCGCTTGACCGCATGGCCGGGCGCAGCGCGGCCAACCTGGTGGCGGCGCTGCAGTCGAGCAAGCAGACCACGCTGGCGCGCTTTCTCTACGCACTGGGCATCCGGCAGGTGGGCGAGAGCACCGCGCGCGACCTGGCGGCGCACTTCGGCAATCTGGAGCGGCTGCTGGCGGCCGACGAGGCGCAGTTGCTGGCGGTGCCCGACGTCGGCCCGGTGGTGGCGCGCAGCATCCGCAGCTTCCTCGAGCAGCCGCACAACCTCGAGGTGATCGCGCAGCTGCGCGCCGCCGGCATCAACTGGGCCGAGCACGATGGCCGTCCGGCCGACACCACCGGCCTGCCGCTGGCCGGCCGCACGCTGGTGCTCACCGGCACTCTGCCCACGCTGACGCGCGACGAGGCCAGGGCGCTGATCGAGACCGCCGGGGGCAAGGTGGCCGCCTCGGTATCGAAGAAGACCGACTGGCTGGTGGCCGGCGACGAGGCCGGCAGCAAGCTCGACAAGGCCCGCACCCTGGGCGTGGCGGTGCTCGACGAGGCGGGCCTGCGCGCGTTGCTTGCCGGCGGCGCGCCGGCCTAGCCCGTCGTTCTGCGCCCGGGCCGCGCCGGTGCCATCGCCAGCCACATCGCCGCTGCGCAGCAAGCCATCGCGGCCCACTGCAGCGGGCCCAGGGGCTCGTTGTGCAGCCATGCGCCGGCGCCCATCGCCACCACCGGCACCATGATCGAGGACAGCCCGGCCACGCTGGCCGGCAGCATGCCGACGATGGAGAACCAGGCCACGTTGCCGATGGCCATCGGCACCAGCGCGATGTAGCCGACCACCAGCACGGTGGTCCATGACGGCATGAAGAGGCGGCCGTCGCCCAGCAACAGGGCGCCCAGCGCCATCGGCAGCGCGGCCAGCAGCATCTGCCAGCCGGTCAGCACCGTGGCCGGGACGCCCTCGACCGGCCAGCGCTTGAGGATCAGCGTGCCCACCGCCCAACCGATGCCGGCCAGGAGCCCGAGCGCAAAGCCGGCGGGCGCCTGGGCGTAGGCCGGAAGGCCACGCCACATCAGCAGGCCCACCGCCGCCGCGCCCAGGGCCAGCGCCATGGCCAGCCGCGGGCTGAGCCCCTGGCGCAGGAACAGCCAGCCGATCAACGCCGCCCACAGCGGCATCGTGAAGCCCAGGATGGCGGCCTGGCCCGAGGGGATCAGCACGGCCGCGTAAGTGCTGGCGATGTTCCACACCACCAGATAGGCCAGCGTGGCGGCCACCACGGTGCCCCAATGCCGGCGCGGGATCACCAGGCTCTGTCCGCGCGCACGTGCCACTGCCAGCAGCATCACCGCCGCCAGCGCCACGGCCACCGAGCGGAAGGTCCAGACCGAGATCTCGCGCACGGCCAGCGGGAACAGCGGCCAGTTGGTGCCCCACAGGACGGTGAGCAGCACCAGCAGGGCCAACGCGCGGCGGGGGATCGTGGGGTGATGAGGGGTCATGGAGTCATGAGGCTACAGCGGTGGTGCCGGCGCCGATCTGCCGCAGGGCGACAACCATAATCGGTCTTCCCTGCAACGATCCCTGGAGCGCCTGCTGGTCGAGACCGTGATCCTGGGCGTGCTGATCGGCGCGCTGATGGGCCTGACCGGCGCTGGCGGCGGTGTGCTCGCGGTACCGGCCCTCGTCTGGGGCCTTGGCCTGAGCCTCCTGCAGGCGGCACCGGTGGCGCTGCTGGGCGTGGCCATCGCGGCGATGGTGGGCACCGTCGAAGGCCTGCGCCGCGGCAGCGTGCGCTACCGGGCAGCCACGTTGATGGCGCTGGCGGGTCTTCCGCTCAGTGCGCTGGGATCGGCGGCGGCGCACGTGCTGCCCGAGCTGGCGCTACGCCTGCTGTTCATCGCCGTGCTGCTCTTCATCGGCTGGCAGCAACTCGGCCCGTCGGTGCGCGGCGAGTCAGAGGCCAGCCCGGTGCGTCTGGGTCTGGTGGCCCACCTGGACGAACGCAGCGGACGCTTCCTGTGGACTCGTCGGGCCGGACTGGGCTTTGCGCTGATCGGTGCGGTCACCGGCTTTCTGTCGGGGCTGCTCGGCGTCGGCGGGGGCTTTGTGCTGGTGCCGCTGATGCGGCACTGGACACCGCTGGCCGCCAGCGCCTTGGTCAGCACCTCGCTGATGGTCATCGCGCTGGTCAGCGGCTTCGGCGTGCTGTGGGCACTGTGGCATGGGGTCGGCCTGCCGCTGGCACTGGCCAGCCCCTTTGCCGGCGCACTGTGTGTGGGCATGCTGGTCGGGCGACAGATGGCGCACAGGCTGCCCGAGCGCTGGCTGCACCGCAGCTTCGGGCTGCTGGTGCTGGCGGTGGCTGCTGGCATGGCCGTCGGCGTGGTGCACCGGCTGGTCGGCTGATCGTCACCCGGCCGCCAGAAGCCCTTTACATCGACCGCGTCATCGCCGCCGGCGCCTGGTGCGTTGAGCGGCTCAGGCCCCGGGCGCACCGGGTGTCTGAGCAGCGAGGCCCCGATGAACGATCACTCCACGCCAAGGCGTTTCTTCAAGTCATTCCCGTGGGCCGGCTTCGTCATGCTGCTGGCCGCGCCGATCGTCGCGCTCTGCTCGATGACGGCTGCAGCCCAGCCGGCCGACTGGCCCACCCGCGTGGGCCGGGTTGCCCAGGTTGAAGGCACCGTCTGGCTCTACGACACCGAGCGCGACGAGTGGACGCGCGCCGAACGCAACCGCGCGCTGACCGCCGGCGACCGTGTCGCCACGGACCGCGACGCTCGCGCCGAGTTGCGCATCGGCTCGACCGTGCTGCGGCTGGGCCCGGGGGCCGAGCTGGCACTGGCCCGCCTGGACGACGAGGCAATGCAGTTGCAGCTGGCCAGCGGCAGCCTGGCCGTGCGCGTGCAGACGCGCGACCTGGCCGAGCAGTTGCTCGTGACCACGGCCTCGGGCCGCACCCGCCCGCAACGTGCCGGCCTGTACCGATTCGACCGCACGGCCGACTCCACCGTCATCGTCGTCTGGTCCGGCGAGCTGCTGTTCGAAGGGCGTGAGGCTGCGCTGCCCGTCGGCCCGGGCGAGCGCATCGAGGTCTGGCGCGACGGCTCGCGCTGGGAGCGCAGCACCACCAGCGCCCGCTCCAACGACGCCTTCGCCTCCTGGGTGCTGGACGCGGACCGGCGCGAGCAGACCCAGCTGGCGGCGCCGCGTGCGCTGTCGCCAGAACTCACCGGCGGCGAAGAGCTCGATCGATATGGCCGCTGGGACCGCCATCCCGAGTTCGGCTCGGTCTGGATGCCCGCCGGTGTGCCGCCGGGCTGGGCGCCGTACCGCGATGGCCGCTGGGCCTGGGTGCGCCCATGGGGCTGGACCTGGATCGACGCCGCGCCGTGGGGCTTTGCGACCTCGCACTACGGACGCTGGGTAGAGTGGGGCGGGCGCTGGAGCTGGTGGCCGGGCGCGCATGCGCTGCGCCCGGTGTTCGCGCCTTCACTCGTGGTGTGGGCGGGCTCTCCGCGGGCGGGGGTGTCGGTGTCGATCGGTGGGCCAGGTGTCGGTTGGGCGCCGCTGCCGCCGCGCGCGGTGCCGGTCTGGCCGGGTTATGCGCTGCCGCCACACTGGCGCAACGAGCCGCCGCGCCACGACCCGCGTCGCGCAGGGCCGCCTCGCCATCCCGCGCCGCCGCGCTATCCGAACGACTTGCCGGGCGGGCCGATCATGTACGGCGGCCAGGGCGTGCCGACGGGCGTCATCACCGTGCCGCGCGACGTGCTGGTGCAGCGGCCGGCGGCGCCCGCTGAGCAGCGCGAGATGGGGCCGCACCGCCAGGGCACCGTGATCGACCAGACACCGCGCAGTGCGCCAGAACGGGTGCGTGAGTCGGCAGAGCGTGCACGCGAGATGCCGGAGCGCGACCGCGAAGGGCCGCAGCGCCAACGCGAGACGGTCGAAGCTCCGCGCCGCGGGCCACCGCCCGGGGCCGAGATGGGGCCGCAGCGCCCGCAGGCCCCGGCCCCGGCCGTGGCACCCGCCGTGGCACCCGCTGCGGTTCCGCAGGCTCAGCCTGCGCGAGCCGCGCCCGAGGCGCCGCGAGAGGCCGACGATGGCCGTCGACGCGCGCAGGAACAGCGCCCGTCCCGGGCGATGGACGCGACGCGCTGATCGACCCGCTGACCGGGTCGGCTCAGAGGCTGAGAGTTTTTCGAGCGTGACCGAGCAGCGCGTCAAAAGGCGTCCGATCTAGGCGCAAAGCACAGCCATAGCTCGGGCTATGGCGCGCATTTGCAACGACGAGCGGGCGTCT
>Ga0105048_10000591_pt1 | contig 56671 bp, 46 predicted proteins | sample MAT05_FD_78382 | JGI IMG/M metagenome (GOLD analysis project Ga0105048, IMG submission 78382) | Freshwater microbial communities from Lake Fryxell liftoff mats and glacier meltwater in Antarctica - MAT-05 | ecosystem: Environmental > Aquatic > Freshwater > Ice > Liftoff microbial mat | place... | reverse complement strand
TGGTGGCGTGAATCGGGGGAATACTGGCGGAGGGGCCGTGCAAAACAACTCTGGAGGTGCACCCGGCGCGGGTGGCAACGTTCAGAGAACGGGCGGCACAGGTGGCCTGAACAACAACTCGCCCACCGGCGGGACGCCTTCGGCTGCCAGCGGTGCGACTACGGGCGGCACTAGCGGTGACGTCGCCATAGCTCAGGGCCTTAACCATCGCTGGGAAGTTCCCTGCACCGATCCGGGCGACGCGGAGGTGTGTCCCGCTGCCATGATGCTGCCCCCCGAGGAGATTACGTTCGGAGGCTCTCCACAGAAAACGTACAAGGTAACGCTTCATTTTCGAGGCCTAACTGAACCGCACACGTTTTTGGATCCAAACGGTCAACGTATCACCACCGTGACTGCCGCCCCCTACTTTCTCGACAGCGCGCAAGGAGAACCTGAGCCCAGCAACTATACAACCTTTTGGATCGACGTGGCGCTACCCGCAAAAATGTATTACGCGAACGCTTTCCACACCACCGACGAGCCTTTTCACCACCGTTTATTTGCGTTGAATTACACGGCCGAGATCATCGTTCAAGGCGGCAGCAGAGTAACGCTGAACCACGCCGACGGTAGCGCTAGGCAGGTGAAGAACTTCGAAAACGTAGTTGTGGATGGAGTTCCGCCGGCACCCCAAGTATTCGACGGACAATTCCTCCAGGTGGATGTGGTCTCTGTGTCGGCACAGAACCAAGCAAAGGCCCGTGCCCGTACTTTCAGCGCGCCGCTGGTGATTCGGCGCGTCGAAATCGGTGAGGAAGCACAGGCCGATCGTCACCTTCACGCGGGTATCCAGCGCGGCCAGCCACAATGCCATCGAGATCCCGAGCGAGGCTACCCCCGCCGAATCGATGTCCGGCCGCGCGCACAACCATTCCACCGCACGCAAGCTTCGCACACCAAACTCAAATCAAGCGAAATATGATGGGATCGCCCTGATGAACGACTCGGATTCGACCCCCACTCGACCGAGGGAGTGGTAACTTGATCGGATGGCTTCGGTCACCGATCCCCTGGGCGCAATCGATTCAGAGCTTACCGACGACGAACGTCTCGTCCGCGACACCGTGCGGCGTTTCGTCGCGGAGCGCTACACACCACGCGCTCCGGAGCTGTTCGAGAAGGAATTATTTCCGATCGATCTGATTCCGGAAATGGCGGAGCTCGGCCTCTTGGGCGCAGCACTCAGTGGCTACGGCTGCGCGGGCATGAGCGCCGTTCAATACGGCCTTGTCCTCCAGGAACTCGAATACGGGGATAGCGGCCTCCGAAGTTTCGTAAGCGTTCAAGGATCGCTCGCGATGCAAGCGATTTACTCATTTGGAACCGAGGAACAAAAGCTCCGATTCTTGCCGGAGATGGCGCAGGGCAAGCTGATCGGGTGCTTTGGACTCACCGAACCCGACAGCGGCTCTGACCCCGCTTCTATGCAGATGCGCGCACGGCGTGACGGTGACACTTGGATCCTGAATGGGAGCAAAATGTGGATCACCAATTCACCCTTCGCGGCGCTGGCCGTGGTGTGGGCCAAGCTGGAGGATGGTGGCGCTGAATCGGTCACAGGTTTCGTCGTCGAACGCGGCACTCCAGGTTTCGACACACCGAAGATCCAGCGAAAAATGAGCCTCCGCGCCAGCGAAACTGGCGAAATTGTGCTCAACGATTGCCGTGTACCGGAGCGCAATCGTTTGCCCCTACGCCAAGGGCTCGGTGCTCCTTTGTATTGCTTGAATCAAGCGCGCTTCGGGATCGCGTGGGGCGCATTGGGTGCGGCCAAGGCGTGTCTGGACTCCACGCTGGAATACACCAAGCTGCGCGTGCAATTTGACGTACCCATCGCTCAGAAGCAGCTGGTGCAAGCGCAGTTGGTAGAGTGCGCCTCGGAAATCGTTAAGGGCGAGCTTCTGGCGTTGCATTTTGGTCGATTGAAAGACAAGCAAGGCAAGCTCCACCCCGCACAAGTCTCACTCTGCAAACGCAATAACGTGTCTAAAGCCTTAGAGATCGCGCGCACCTGCCGCGGGCTGCTCGGGGCGAACGGCATCTTGCTGGAGTACCCAGCCATTCGCCACATGCTGAATCTTGAGAGCGTTTTCACCTACGAGGGCACGCACGAGATCCACACGCTCATCCTGGGTAAGGAGCTGACGGGCCTAAGCGCCTTTTAGTAAGGGGCCGGCGCATTTCTCGCAACTCGGGTGAAGGGAGTCCGAAAGGAGAGGGCCCAACGGATAACTCCCCAGGAACCCCTCATGCTCCAAGCCACAAAAGTTTCAGCGATTCACGCTACAACCGACGAACTCCCGAGCCCGATCGATGCGCTTATCGCGCTCATCTCAGAGCGAGCCGCGGCTGACTCCCCCCACCTTCAGCTGTTGCCGACCATTTCGTCCAGTGAACGCAGGGCTTTCCGGTTAGGCGCTGGTATTGCTCTGGCGACGGAGGCCTGGCGCCTCAGTCGGCGGCAGCGTGAGGTACTGGTGCTCGCAGCTCAAGGATTCACGAACAAACAGATGGCCTTTGAGCTGGGCTGCTGCCCGAAGACGATCGAAGTGCACGTCACAGGGCTCTTGAAGAAAGCTGGCGTTGCTCGCAGGAACGAACTCGTCGCTAAGCTCATCCAGACGTACACCTGAGGCGCCAATGGCGGGGGCCACATGAAGGTGTTAACCCCGTTTGCTCAGCCCCACGATAAAGACCTCGGAACTCGGCTTTCGAGTTCCTTGGGGGCGGATGGTGGTGGCTTCCGAAAAAAGCTTCTGAACGGCTGATTTTGCTTCAGAAAACTGGTTGCTCATGAAAAGCTTCGCCACAAAATGCGACCCCGGCCGGCCAATTTCGGCGGCGAACTCAAGCGCCCGCATGAACAGGTCGAAGCTGACGGTTTGGTCGTGAACCTTTGAACCACTCGTGCTCGGGGCCATGTCGCTCATCACCACATCGTACGGGCCCGGTGGACAGAGCGAGGCGGGAGCGACCTTAAAAATATCATCTGCTTGGCTTGTAACCCACGGCGGGAAAGCTTCGTTGATAACTTTAAGGTCCAGCGCGACCACGCGACCGTTCGGGCCCACCTTCTTCGCCGCATACAGGCTCCAGGAGCCCGGAGCTGCACCCAGATCCAAGACGCGATTGCCGCCCTTGAGAAGCTTCACGCGCTGGTCGATCTCTTCGAGCTTGAAGATACTGCGCGCTGGGTATCCCTGAGCACGGGCGGCTAAGGTACGCGGGTCCACACGACCGTAAGGATTCCGATGCGCCACTTACTTCAGCCTAACCAAGACGCTCTTGCTCGGGTAGGGCTCGCTGGGCAAGTCCGGGCAATCGCTGGAAGAGCGCAGATCCTTCAGCTGAACGACGCTGCGGCCTGCGACTTCCGCGGCTCCCCGCAGCAACGTCCGCAGCTTGCTGAGCGGTGTTTTCCGGTGGTTAGTGATGGCCAGGAGCTGGCCCCCCGGCGCCAAGAGCGCGCAACAAATGGCGGCTGTTTCCTGGTAATCCCGCGCCACACTGAAGGTGCCCCGCTTGCCGGCTGTCGAGAAGCTGGGAGGATCGAGCACGATCAAATCGAAGCGTAGCTTCTGGCGCTTGGCTTGTTCGAGCCAGGCGGTGGCGTCGGCTTGAATGAACTCATGCCGCTCGGGTGAAATCCCGTTCAACTCAAAGTTACGCTTGGCCCAGTCCAGGTAGTTCCCCGAGAGATCGACACTCACAACTTTTTTCGCTCCACCAAGCGCGGCGGCCACACTGAAAGAACCCGTGTAACAAAACAGATTGAGCACGCGCGCCCCCTTGGACCAAGCGCGCACTTTCTGGCGATTTTCGCGCTGATCCAAAAAGAGCCCCACCGATGTGTCGCCGCCAAGCCGGATCTCGAACTTGGCGCCATGCTCCACCACCGTCAACGCGCTCGGCCCCGCCGCAACGACCGGAGCCACGCCGCGACCGCGTTGCTCGACCCGGACTCCGCGAAAGCCAAGCCGAAGGAGCAGCTGCACGAGCAACGTTTGAGCCCGTGTCGCCGTTTCGTCAAACAGGTGAAGAACGGCGAAATCCCCGTATTTATCCACGCAAATCCCAGGCAATTGGTCCCCGAGTTCGTTCACCAGCCGGTACGCTTCGGTCTGTCCGAACAGGGGAACACGCCGGATGCAGGCATCGGACAGGCGTCGCCACAGCTCCTCGGCGCCGAAAGCGAACGGCGTCTGATTCAAGCACTCCGTGAACACGCCCGGCATGGCCGCGAAGTACGCTGGCGCGTTCGGCAGCTTGAGTTCCTGTGCGTGCAACATCAGACGCGAGGCAGGCTCGCCGTCATACAGTCGATCGCCCACGATCGGCACACCCCGAGCGCTCGCCTGCACGCGCAGCTGGTGCGTGCGCCCGGTGATCGGTGAGAGTTCCAAAAGGGCTCGGCGTCCCCGCTGCTCAACAACTCGGCATCGTGTGACGGCGTGCTGCCCACCTGCCCTGACAACATTGACCTGGCCGTTCAGCGGACGGCTCAAGTTGTCTTCCCAGGTTCCTCCCAGCCGCTCCAGACTGTTTTGGTTCCCCCGAGAATCCAGGGCAACGACCGCCACGTACTTCTTCTGGGCGACGTGAGATTCGAACGCCTGGGCGACATCCGCGTTCCGTTGCGGATCCCGTGTGAATAAAAGAACGCCTGAGGTCTCCTTATCGAGACGCTGGTGGACCCCCAAGTAATCCGCCTCCCCGCGCGCACGGAACATGGCCCGCAGACGCTCGACGACGTCGTCCTTCAAACCTTCATCGCCGCCGTGCACGGCAATGCCCGAGGGCTTATCCACGACAATCAAGCCATGATCGTCGTTCAATACTCGAGTGCGTGGCCACCAATCGTGGAGCGGCGCGAGCATGTCAGGAGGCTCTCCCGACGACGCTTCCAAGTGCGAGCCTTAGGGCTTGGCTGTCCGCGCTTTGACGGCGCTTCGGACGAACACAATGCCATTCTTCGACCCTGGAATCGCACCACGGATCAACAGCAACCCCTGCTCAACCATCACTTTTACGACGGGCTGATTCAAAACGGTCACCTGCTCGTTGCCGTATTGGCCTGGCATTTTCTTACCTGCCATGACGCGACCCGGCGTCATGTTGGTACCGATCGCACCACCATGGCGCTGGTACTCATGTGCACCGTGACTGCGCTTAGCGCCCTTGAAGTTGTAGCGGCGCATCACACCCGTGAAGCCACGGCCGCGCGTGATGCCTCGAACATCGACGGATTGGCCTTCAGTAAACACCTGGTCGAGTGCCACTTCCTGCCCGACCTCAAACTTGGACGCGAAATCCGCGGCGCAGCGGAGCTCTCGCAGAATCGCGGCAGGCGCGGCGCTCTTACCTTTGTAGAAACCGGCGAGCGGCTTGTTCACGTGCTTAGCGGTTCGCTGCCCAAGGCCGAGGAGCAGGGCATCGTACCCGTCCTTTTCCTTAGTTCGCTTGCCCACCACGATAGGCTTCGACTCAACCACCGTACACGGGACGACGGTGCCGTCCTCCGTGAAGATCTGTGTCATGCCAACTTTGCGACCAACTACGCCCGGGAACTGATTCATGGCTACTATTTCCTGCGATTCTTAAAACGGGCGGCGGGGATACCCCCCACGGCGGGGTACGTCAAGCCGACTTAGCCCAGCTGTTGGAAAATTCAGCGGCTTTCGGTTGACGACACCGAAAGTTGCGCCTAGATACCCGTGCCTTCAACTCGGCCACGGAGTTTTTCCAAGTCATGCCTCTCACTGCCTCACTGATTGCGCCCATCGAGGCGCAGTTCCTCCGAACCGACCTACCCAACTTCAAAGTTGGCGATACGGTTGCTGTCCACTACAAAATTGTCGAAGGCGACAAATTGCGCGTTCAGGTCTTCAAAGGGATTGTCCTGAAGCGCCATCGCGCAGGGAGCCGCTCCACTTTCACCGTGCGCAAGGTGAGCTTTGGCGTTGGCGTCGAACGCGCCTTTGCTTCGCATTCGCCCCGCATCGAGAAGATCGAAGTGCTCTCCCACGGCGTCGTGCGCCGCGGCCGCCTGTTCTACTTACGTGACCTGGTCGGTAAGGCAGCCCGCGTGCGGGACGAAAAAGACCGCTGAGTCCCACTCTCGGTCAGCCGCCCAAATAGACGGCAAATCCCGAAAAAAGCCCGCGACACGTTGCGGGCTTTTTTGCGTTTGCGGGGCTGGCTCACGGCTTCCGCAAAAATCATCTAGAGTCACCGGTCGTATGTTACCCAAAGACTCTGCATGTCGCAGCCACCGTCGCCCAGCAACGTGGCCTCTGTTCCTCTTGATTTCGTGCCTTTGGCTTTACCCGGGGCGGGCCGAAGCAGCTCCGCAAGCGCACATTCTAAGAATTGATCCGCGCGCTTCCCAGGCGGGAGGCAACCCCGTGCTCACCACGTTGGTCGAGGTGGTGCAGAGCGAGCGGGTGAGTAGCGCCATTGCACCTTGTGCCATGCTGAGGGGCAATTCTCAGTTTTCCTGCATGAGCAACGCGCTTGAAAAGCCGTACGCACTCTACAAGCCCTTCCCGTTCCCAGCGAGCAACGCGCTCTTCACGGTGATGGTTGAAGGCTCCGAGCGTCCAGCCACCCACGTGAGTCACGCCAAATGGGGAGATAGCCTGGGGCAGCCAGGCGTTGGCACGGCCTGGCTCATCTTGGTGGACGCAGACAAACGCATGGGGCGGAGCCTGGATGATGCCCGGCAAGTAGCGCGGCAATTCGTCGCCAGCATGGGCCAGAACGACATCGTGAACGTGATGTTCTTCAACGACCGCCAGGTCGTTCAAGATTCCAAGTGGGTCGGTGCAGCGGCGAAGAATAAGGTCCTCGCCTTCGTGGATGGGGTGACCGCCAACTATCCGAGTCAGGGGCGCACCCGGAGCCTGCTCAGTATTATCAAACAGGCAGCAACTGACGGCTTTGGCGGGCTCGGCAACGTCGGTGAGAGCCTGGCGGTGCCTCTGCATCAGGCCATGGTCGTGCTCTCCAATGGGTATGGCGGTGCGGATGCCGCAACGAGCGGGCCCGGCGCGATGCAACTCCAAAGCTACATGACCCAAGGGCGCTTCCCCGAGAACAATACTGCGGCGCCCAAGGTCCCGGTGCCGGTCATCAGTGTGCTGTTCCCGTATCGCAGCATCGACGAATTTCGGCAGAACTCGCTCGAGTTCATGCAAAACCTGTCAAACCCTGAGATCGGCGGATTCTTCACCGTGGTTCAAGAGGGTCAGGGAGCTCGGGCGAGCGCTGTGGTGAACGCGGTCCGCTCGCGCTTCGCCAAAATGTACATCGTCAAATGGAAAGTCTCCTGCCTGGCGCCCACTGTCACCCAAACATTCGCCCTGAATTTCACTGACGTGAAGCCACCCATCCTGGGTGATAGTACCTTCAAAGATGTGCCGATCGGCATCGACCCCACGTCGTGGCCACTCGATGTGAACGTGCAATACACCAAGGATGCTGCGAGTCGCCAAAACGGCGTGTATGCGGGAGGGAAATTCAAGGTGTTCGGGGATTTTTGTTGGGGCGGGGACCAGTCCCGAGCCGAAGTTTACTTTCTCCCCACCGGCCAGGCAGTGCCCAAGGAGTTAACCGGCAGCAATCTAGAAGCCGCGAAACGCGCCCAACAGCAGCTTATCCAAAACGGTATGAAGGGGACGACGCTCCAGACCAGCGATGCGTTTGCTGAATTCCAAGCCCCCGACAAAGACAAGCTGCTCCAGGGCTCCGGCAAGAGCGCGCTCGTTCGCCTCGTGCTCTACGACAACAAAGCGCGGCGCGTGAGTGGCGTCACCGCCGATACCATCCTTGAGCTGCAGGGCACCGAACCGCCGTTTCCTCTGCTCTATGCACTGGGCGGCGCGTTCGCACTGGTGGTGATTCTGTTGCTCGTGATTGTGATCGCACGAGGCGGCAACAAAAACCGACCTGCAGGCCCTCCGGGACCCGGACCCGGCTACGGCGGCCCACCTGGCGGCGGCTACGGTGGCCCACCACCCGCGGGGGGCTACGGCGCCCCACCCGGTTACGGCGGCGGCCAACCACCCCCGGGGCAAGGCCCCGGCTATCGTGCAGCCCCGCTTCAACAGCAGATTCTCGACACGTCACGCGCCATCCTAGAAGGCGCACCGGGCGTCTTCACGGTCCTTCCAGGTTTGGAGATTCGCGTGGGGAGCGACCGGCAAAGCTGCAACATTGTGCTCGACCAAAGCCAGGCACTTGCGCTTCAAGCGTCGCTCAAGCTCGAAGCGGGAATGCTCTATGTTCGCAACGAGCAGCGCGAGGGCGGGACGCATGTGAACGGACACGCGGCACCCCTGGGCGCTTGGATGCCAGTAGTGAATGAATCCCTGCTCCGCATGGGGCGCGCTGAATTTGGCGTCAGCCTTCACTAACGCCGCTTACTTCCTTCAACCAAGGTACGCCTGCTTATGATCCCCGGTTTTGGCAAACGATCGATCACGCTTGGGAGCGCCCCCGGTTGCGATATTCGGCTAGGCGCGGAGCAAGTAGCCCCGGAGCATGCTCGCATCAGCTTCGGCGAAGCCGGGCAGCTCTTCTTTCAGGATCTTGGGGCTGGCCCGAGTTTCGTGAATGGCGCGGCGCTGGCCAGTGGTTCACAGGTTCCGTTCGACTTTCGGGCGCAGTTCATGCTGGGCACGGCTCCCGTCCCCAATGCACACCCGGCACTCGCGCTGATGCTCTTGAGCCGCGGGCAGGCTCCGATCGTACCCGGGGTGCTGAGCTTTGGCCGCGATCCGACACGGGCTAACATCGCCGTCGCCAATTTAAATGTTTCGGGCCTGCACGCGTCGTTTGCGCTCCAGCCCTTGTCGGTTACCGACCAGGGCTCCACAAGCGGCAGTTGGCTCTCCGGGCAGCGCCTTGCGCCTCACCAATCCCAACCCCTCGAGCCGCATGCGCTCCTGGCGCTCGGCCCTGTGCCACTGCCCGTGGAGTTGGTACGCCAGCTTGCTCAAACTCTAGGTGCCATCGCCGCCCCAGAACCTGCGCGTGCTCCCCAGCCGAGCGCAGACGCTGGCGACAGTCCTCGCCCCCGGCACAAGACGGTCGTCGGCCAGATCACCATGGGGGCCTCAGCGCCTGCCAGTGTGCAATCGATCGGTCGCACCCCAGAAAACGACATCGTGCTCGCCAGCCCCCAGGTTTCGAGCCGACACGCCTCCTTACACAGCATCGCCGGTAAGCTGTTCCTAGAAGATCTCGGCAGCGCCAACGGTACCTACGTGCGTGGACAGCGCATTACGCCGGGCCAACGCGTTCCCGTGAATCACGGGGAAAAAGTCTTCATTGGCCCCATGCCCCTGTTGCTGCAGGTCATTGGCCAAGAAGTCTCCGTCGTGGTCGAGGATTCTGCGCAGTGGGCGGGGCGACCACTGTACGAGATTGAAGCTTGGGATCTTGTCTTGCAGGTGCCGGACCGAGACAACCCCAGCAGCCTCAAAACCTTGCTCGATCACGTCAATTTCAAGGCACTCCCGGGTGATTTGATCGCACTCATGGGTCCGAGCGGAGCCGGAAAAACGACGCTCTTGATGACGTTGAATGGTTACCTTCCGCCCAGCTTCGGCCAAGTTCGCATCAACGGGGAAGACCTGTATTCGATCTATGATGCTCTGCGCGGCTCGATCGGCTACGTGCCCCAAGACGATATTGTTCACCCCGAATTAACGGTTTGGGAGGCCGTGCGCTACAGCGCCAAGTTCCGGCTACCTCCAGATTTTTCAGAAGAAGAAATCGACCGTCGCGTCGAGACCACGCTCCAACAGCTTGGCCTCGAAGCCGTGGCGCACCTTCAGATCGGACGCCCAGAAAAGAAGGTCTTAAGTGGCGGCCAAAGGAAGCGCGTCAACATCGCGATGGAGCTCGTGACCGATCCGGTGATCATGTTCCTCGATGAACCCACGAGTGGGCTCGCGGCAGACGACACCACGGCACTCGTGAGCCTGCTCTCGGATCTCGCCAAAACGACTGGCAAGACGATCATCACCACCATCCACCAGCCCGCCAAAGCTGAGTACGAGAAGTTTAATTTAGCCCTCATTTTGGGTCAAGGCGGGCTGCCACTGTTCTTTGGACCCACCACTTCCGGTTATCGCTTCTTCGGTTCTTTCCTGGAGCGTTTGGGCCAGAAGAACACGGTCGACAATCCGCGCGACATGTTCGATATGCTCAATCGCCGCGAGCGCCCGATCTTCGACGCGATGCGCGCGGCCGATCCCAACGCACCACGGATCTTGGCCCGCCGCCAATCTGCCGAAGAATGGAACCGCGAATTCTTCAATCCTCAAAACCCCATCTTTGAAGAGATGTATACGGGTCGGCGAGCCGTGGGCGCTGGTTCGTCGCAGCCTCCGGTCGCTCGCACCCGCCCGCCAACGCGCGGTCAATTCGGGCTGCTCTTGAGCCGCTATTTCAAAGTGAAATTCCGGGATGGAATGGGAACAGCCATCATGCTGTTGCAAGCGCCGATTATCGGAGTGCTGTTAGCCGTGGTCTTCGGCGGTCAGAAAGATGCCATTCCGTTTTGGTGTTTGGGCGCGTTGCAGGAGTTGGGGCAGCGATCGGGTGGCCTCAACCAATCCGATGGGATGTTAAGCGGCATGAAGCCCACACCCGACCACGCAGGGGCCATCTTCTTTCTGGTGGTTGCCGCCGTTTGGTTTGGAACCAGCAACGCTGCGCGCGAGATTGTGAGCGAAAGGGCCATCTATCGCCGCGAGCGCATGGTGAATCTCAAGCTCTTCAACTACGTGGCCTCGAAGTTTGTGCTGCTCGGCGTGATCTGTCTGGTGCAGTGCACCATGCTGTTAACGATCGTGTTTTTTGCGTTGGGGTTCAACGGCGGGGCGCGTGCCTTTGGCCTGGAGCTCGCTGCGATGGTTGCCGTGTCCATGAATTCTGTGGCGGTGGGGCTTTTACTGAGTGCGCTAGTTGAGAGCAGTGAAGCGGCAATGGCACTCACGCCCATCGCCTTGATCCCACAGGTCGTGTTGGGGGGCTTAATGGTCCCCATGACGACCAACCCCCTACTCAAATGGCCGATGTATCTGGTGCCGGCACGCTGGGGCTTTCAGGGCGTGGTTGCACAAGAGCGCATTGCGATCGCCAACGACCCAGCCTGGATCATCGATCTCAAGAAACCTGACATCACGAGCCCCGAAAATTTCGTCTTTGCGGGTAAGTTCCACTGTGCCGAGGCGCAGATTGCAGCGACAGATTTCAACGGGGCCTGGGGATTTACGGACTATCTCTCGGCTTGGCTGCCGATCACGGTGCTCGGAACCATCCTGTTTTTGACCATGCTGATGATTCTGGTGCTGCTCAAGCAGCGTGATTCCATCTAAGCTTCCAGCATTCGCTCCACGGGGCCGGCTGGCGCGTTGATCGACCGCATCAGCTCGAAACGCCCTGCTACACCTAGCTTTCTAAAAATCGCACTCAGCTGATTGGCAATGGTGCGCCGGGAGGTGCCGCGGATCTTTGCGGTAGCGGTGTGCGGAATGCCTTCGACCACTTGCCGCGTGACCGCCCGCTCTGCCGACGAAAGAACGGTTGGCAAGCTAAGATCGGGCCGCGCCATGCTCACAATGTCGTAGCGCTCAAACTCGGACTCGTAGGCACTCGCGCGAGCATCCCCGAGCTCAATCACCTGATACGCCGCTTGGCCCACCAGGGCGACAGCCAATGGCAGATTCTGCGCACGGCAGGTGAGTCCCAAACGCGCCATACAGCGGCTTAAGCTTAACGCTACAGTTGAGGGCGTCACACCCATATCAATGGAGATCGCTTTTTGACTCTGACCCAAGAGCAGGCGCCGCAACATCTCAGCATAGCGAGGCACTAGGACGGCCGTGTGCTGGCCATAAACTTGGGTGCTGCGGAGCACCAGGTATGCCCGACTCGTGTCACAAAATGCATCCACCACAGTGCGTTCCCCGTTCAAGAGCGAGGCCCAGATAGGCTCTGTGTCCCGCGGCCGCGAAGCCCCCGCGTCCAGCCAAAGCACGATGTCTCTCGACACCCCTTGGTGCCGCTCTTCTGCGCGGGGAGCCACAACCTGGAGTTCGGAAAGCGGGAATGCGGGACTTGCCATAGCCATCCCTACGCAAGGCGCGTTCCATTGGGTAAACCCTAGCTTCTCGCTAGAATTTGGGGGCTGTGCAGCCAGGTCTGCCGAGTTTATTGGACAGGGGTGTCCAACGATTTGGACACCACGCTCCTCCGACGCGCTCTCAGCGGCGACTGATGCCGAACGCTTTGATCAAGTTGTAGAGGTGGGCCCGCGTGAGGTCTAGCTGGCGTGCCGTGGCGCTCACGTTCCACTCGCTGGCGTCAAGTGCTCGCCGCACGAGCTCTGCCTGGAATCGCCGCGTCTCTTCCTGAAAGGTGAGAGAGCCTTGAGCCTGCGTGCTGGCATTCGCTTCCGGGAATAGGTGTTCAGCATCAATTTGATGCAATCCTCGGCTCGCTGCACGGATGGAGGCCGCTTCGATGGTGTGCGAGAGTTCACGAATATTTCCCGGCCAGTCTGCAGCAGCCAGTGCTCGCACTGCACCCGGGGATAAGGATAGCCCTGAGAACCCATGTTGCTGCTGGGCTCGCTCGCAGAAATGAAGCGCCAGGAGCGGCAAATCTTCCGGCCGTTCACGAATCGAAGGAACTCGAAAGCTCACGATTTGCAACCGATAATACAAATCCTTGCGGAACGTTCCCTCCGCCACCGCTTGCTTCAAATCCACATTCGTTGTCGCGATCACGCGTACGTTCGCCGGCACGGAACGCGCCGAGCCGAGCGGGAAATATTCCTTATCCTGCAGCAGCTGCAACAGCTTTGCTTGAGAGCCCAACGCCAATTCCCCGATTTCATCGAGCACTAGCGTGCCCCCTTGAGCTGCGGCCACCTTGCCTTCCATGCGTTTGGTAGCCGTCGCGTGCGAGCCCGGCAGTGAGCCAAACAGCTCACTTTCAACGAGTTGTTCCGGGATGGCTGCGCAGTTTACCTCCACTAAGCGATTGGCGGCGCGGGCACTATTTTCATGAATAATCCGACCAATTTGAGTTTTCCCGGTTCCCGTTTCGCCCGTGATCAACACGCCGACATCCAAACGTGCCAACGCGAGGACCTCCTGCAACAGGTTCGCAACCGCACGGCTCTTGCCGATCACCGAACTCGCACGCAGCTGCGCTCGCAGCGGACGTGTAGGATCTTCCGAGGAACGACCCAGCTCGGTGAAAAGCTTCTCCACCAACGGCGCCAGATGCCGCGCGAACAGCTTAGCACGCAGGATCTCATCCGCGTCGAAGACCCCAGGCCTATCGATGCGGTGCAGATACAACACTCCTAACGGCGCTTCACCACCGATCGGCGCGCACAACACCGCATCGATCTTGGAGCGTTGCACGCTCTCTCGGGTGTTGAAACGTGGATCCAGAAGCGCTGAAGGTGTCATCACCACTTCGCCCGAGGCCACCGCCTCAGCGATGATCCCACGGGACACCAGCTTGCGGATTTGCTGGACGTCCTCATCGGAACATCCCGCCGCACGCCACCATCTTGGTTCGCCACCGTCTTGATTGAATACCTCAACGTATCCCTGCTGCGCGTCGGCTGTCTCGACGATCAGCGCCAACGCTGACTCCAAGAACGGCTCCGGGTTCGACTCACCGTTGAGCCGCAAGAGACCCAAGTATAAGTCCCGCTCCTTGGCCAGCCGTGAATATTCCCGCTCTTCGACCATGACGCCGGAAACTCTACTCGAAGCCTGTGCCCCAGGCTCAGCTCATTTAGCGAGCTTACTCCTTTTGATGACAGCCAAAGCAGCCAAATCCCTCTGGATTTTCGGCCGATTGGGGAACCCGACCCAGCAGCTTCGCCATCAGCGGCACAACAGTTTGTTGCATGAACTGGGTCGCGTGCGCGTCATATTCCATGGCCGCGGGGATTGGATTCGGCGTGGAAAGCGGACGCAACGTATTCGGCATCCGAAACTTCACGGCCTTCCTATTTTCCCCGTGACACGTTCCGCAACTGAACTTCGGTTCTTGATTCTCTTGCTTGCCTGCGTACTCCGCGGGCGAAAACTCTGCGAAGGCCTCCGACATCTTCGGCATCACGACGTTTGCCATGTAGGCTCCTCGCTCTTGGAAATTCAGACTGTCCCAGCTCTTGGCTCCCGTCGTTTCGGCTGGCGCGGGATCTGCTGGGGCAGCAGCTGCTGGGTCAATGCGAGAAGCTGAGGCCGCCTCGGGGGCACGCGACGCGCCACAGCCCACCAAACTCAAACTCAATGCTAGTGCTGATATTTGCGCTTTCATTCGATGACTCTGCCGTTTCTACCGAAACAATTCCTATTGGCCCGCGAGCGGGACATTCCAGACCTCGCGAGCGTAGCGCCGAATGCTGTTATCGCTGGAGAAAAAACCCATACGGGCCACGTTCAGGATGGCCTTCTTGGTCCAGAGTTCCGGATCGGTGTAGGCATCTTCCACCGCTCGCTGGCACGCGCTGTAGCTCAGGAAATCAGCCAACACCATGTAGTAGTCCCCGCCGGAAAGCAGCGCGTCCACCGTGGGGCGGAAACGCGATGGGCTATCCGGGGAGAACATCCCGTTCGAGACGGCATCCAACACGGCACGCAGTTCGGGTGCCGAATAATAGAGCTGCCACGGATCTTGACCCGATTTGCGGGCTGCTGCGACTTCTTCTGTTTCGAGCCCAAAAATGAACATGTTCTCGCCGCCGATAGCTTCAAGCATCTCGACGTTGGCGCCATCCAACGTGCCAATGGTGAGTGCGCCGTTCAGCGCAAATTTCATGTTGCCCGTACCGGAGGCCTCCATGCCGGCCGTTGAGATTTGCTCAGAAACATCGGTTGCTGGAATGATCAGCTCGGCCACGCTGACCTTGTAATTCGGTACGAAGATCACCCGGAGGTACTGGCGCACGATAGGATCGTGATTCACCACATTCCCGACTGAAGTTATCAAATGGATGATGCGCTTCGCCATCTCGTAGCCCGGTGCGGCTTTGCCAGCGAACACGAAGGTGCGGGGGGGCTTTCCCACGGGAGGGGATTTCTGGTAGCGCAGGTAGAGCGAAATCACGTGCAAGATGTTGAGCAGCTGCCGCTTGTATTCGTGGATGCGCTTCACATGGCTATCGACAATCGAAGAGAGCGGTAGCTCTTCGCGGTGCTCTTCCCAGAGGAAGCTGGCCAGCCGTTCCTTATTCTTCTGCTTGACGTCACGAAATGCCGCCTGGAACGCCGAATCCTGAGCGTACGGCACGAGGCGCTGCAGATCGGTGAGGTTCGTCACCCAACCATCTCCGATGCAGCTCGTGATGAGCTTCGAGAGCCCCGGATTGCACTTTAAGAGCCAGCGGCGGGGGGTTACCCCGTTGGTCACGTTGATGAACTTTCCGGGCTCCATTTCGTCGAAGTCCGAAAACAACTCCTCTCGAATCAGGCGGCTGTGCAAGGCTGAAACGCCGTTAACCCGGCTAGAGCCAACCACCGCGAGATGCGCCATCCGAACGCGCCTCTCCGTCCCCTCCTCCACCAACGAGACGCGAGCCAGGCGTTCGGCATCCCCGGGGTATTTTGCGCGCATCTCGCCCAGGAAATGGTGATTGATGTCGTAGATAATCTGCATGTGGCGCGGGAGCAGACGCTCCATCAACCAGACCGGCCATTTTTCAAGCGCCTCCGGCAGCATGGTGTGGTTGGTATAAGCCATCGAGCGACGTGTGATGTCCCAGGCTTGGTCGCGTGGAATGCCGTATTGATCGGTGAGCAGCCGCATGAGCTCCACAATGGCCAATGTTGGATGAGTGTCATTGAGCTGAAAAATTGCCAAATCTGGCAAATTTTCAGGCGTCGGGTGGGCGTCAAGGTGCCTTCTTAGGGCATCTTGGAGGGTCGCCGAAACGAGGAAATATTCCTGCTTTAAACGCAGCTCCTTCCCCGCAATGTCGTTGTCGTTCGGATAGAGCACGCGCGTGATGTTCTCGGTGGCGCTCTTCTCTTCAACTGCCTTGATATAATCCCCGCGATTAAAATAAGAGATATCAAAATCCTGGGTGGCTTTAGCTGCCCAGAGCCGCAACGTATTGATCACGTTGTTCCGATAACCAACTACCGGTGTGTCGTACGCCATCGCGTAGACGTCGTAAGTATCGATCCATTCATGGATGCGCCGGCCTTGCGCGTTCGTGTAGTGGATAACCCGACCGCCAAACTGCACCTTGAAGCGGCGCTCCGGGCGCTCGATCTCCCAAGGATTGCCATGCTCCAACCAATGATCTGGCTTCTCTTGCTGGCTTCCACCCACGATCTCCTGACGAAAGATGCCGTACTCGTAGCGCAAGCCGTAGCCCATGCCGACCACGCCCAGGCTCGCCATCGAATCCATGAAGCAGGCGGCCAAGCGCCCCAAGCCTCCGTTACCCAGGCCCGCATCCTCCTCCTCATCCAAGACCTGTTGCAGATCGATCCCCACCTCCGCCAGCGCCTGCGCCATGGCCTCCCGAATGCCGAGATTGAGCAGCGCATCGTCGAGCAAGCGGCCCAGCAGAAACTCCATCGACAGGTAGTAAACCTGCTTGGGCTGCGTGGCTTTGCGCTCCTGCCACGTGCGCGTCCAACGATCGAAACAACGATCCCTGGCAACCCTTACCGCCGAAACGTAATGGTCGAGAGGCGTCGCCGCGTCAGGGTGTTTGCCCTGAGTGTGTTGAATATGCTGGATGAAGCTCTTCTGGACGCTCTCCCGATCCAGCGCGAGCTCATCATGCAACTTGTGGAGTATCTTCTGATTCACAGCCCAGCTCCTTATCACTCAAAAGGGCAGGCTGGCCACTCCCCCCGAGCGCTCCTACGCCCCGCGACGTCCGCGCAGGGCCGCGTTCGTCGAGAGTCCCCTGTGCCCGCTGGCCGCTACCTCAGCTTCCGCCAGTTCGGCCGACCTTGGCGTCGCCCATTTCTAGCGCAGTTAGCGCAAGAGATTCAGCGCCTGAGTGATGAGCAAGGCATTGATGAAATCGATCAAGAATGCGCCCACAATGCCCACTGCGAAGAATGCCTGTGGGGCTGGGCCAGTCTTCCGCACGATTTCATGCATGCATGCCATCGCGTTCGCGGTCGTCCCGAGCATGAACCCCGTATACCCGCCCGCCATCACGGCCGAGGTATAGTTTCGTCCCATAATCCAAAAGAGGAACGTCCAACACAGGCCAATCGTCAGCACCACCTGGCCTGCTAAGATCACCAGCACCGGGAAGGCCAGTGCGGCAAGATGCCAAAGCTCGAGCGTGAGGAGCGCCATCACGATGAAGAGCTCCAGAGCGACGTTGCCGATCTGCTCCATCTTGACTTGGTCAATACCTACAAACTGCCAAGCATCGTCCAGATTGCGCAAGATCCCAGCGACGATCATGGCCCCAATGTAGGCTGGCAAGGTGAGGCCCCACGCCTGAAAGCGAGCACTCACGAGCGACCCCAGCGCCATCGCGATTCCTAAAGCCAGAATATGATGTAGGTAGCTGCCATGTTTTTCGCCAGGACCCGCATCAATGTTGATTTCAATCGCGCCCGCCGTTCCGGCATCTGGAGCTAACTTGTGACGTCGTATTAGAAAGCCGCCCACGAATCCGCCCAAAAGACCACTCACCACAATCCCAAATACGGCTGAGGAGAGACCCACTGCCGTCGCGCCAACAACGCCTGCTTGCTCGAAAACCGGCCCAAACGCGAGCGCCGTCGCCGGACCACCTGTCAGCGAGACCGCCCCGGGAATGATGCCAAAGAGCGGTGAGAGCCCGAGCCACTTCGCAGCCAGCGCGCCCCAGGTCATCTGCGCAAGCAGACCCACGACAGAAGCACCCAGAAAAATCACGACTCGCCGTCCCCCTAGCGCCAAGAGGCGCAGACTTGCGCTCATTCCGACGGTCGTGAAGAACGCAATCATCAAAATGTCTCGAAGCACAAGCTCGAATTTCAAGTTCAGCACCCGATCGCGAAGCGCCAATGCGAGCCCCGCGTACACCAAACCCCCGAGTACCGAAGCAGGAATGCTGAGCCGTTCCAAGACGGGCAGGGCACGCCGCAAACCATTGCCCAGAAGGAGCCCGACACACGCAAGCCCCAGGATCTCAATCGAGCTGAGCTGAAGGGTGGGCACGTCCATCCAGGCACCCTAGCGGAGAACGAACACGATCCCCACGGGCGCCTCAGAAGGCGCCAAAGGAGGGTGCGCTGGCGTCGCGCGAACCGCTACCCCCGTCGAGTCGTTCCATCACGCGTGTCCCGGGCCAGTATCATCGGAGGGCTTGAGAGCTCTACAGCTGGCCTTCCCTTGCTTTCTGAATCCATTCTTGGATTTCCTTTTCGATCACTCCTAGCGCCACGCCTTTGAACGGCCGGAGCAGAAAAGGGACCTCCAAGTCCATCGAGATGCTCGTGTCATTCACTTCCATGGTGCCACTGAGCGCCATGCCTTTGACGTTAAAGCCAATGTCTGCGTGTCGCTCGTCCCGCCAAACGGCCTTGGGCTTATACTGACTGAACTTCGCTGTGTAAGAATCAAACGCGGCCTGTGCGACCTGTTTGGCTCGAGCGTGACCGAGATCGTGGGAAACAACGTGTTTCATGGGTAGCGCTCTTTCCCCCGGCCGTTCACAAAGGTAAAGGCCTTAGCCCGATCCGCGCCTTTCTGCGCTTATTTGTGCGTGCACTCCAAAGTGGTCGGAGGCGTGAACGCCCGCGCTTGGCTGGTCAAAACAGAGCCCGGCGGAAACCGCCTCGCCCCGAAGCCAACGATCGGGAGCGCCCACGAAGATGTAATCAATCCGGCGTGGCGGCTCACGCGACAGTGCTGAAAAGGGATTTTTCCGATCGAATGTAAAGCCAGGTCCCTCACCCGCGTAGCGCCAGACATCGTTGAAGAACACGCTCTTGCCCTCCACAACATGCAGACCGGAAAGAAAGCGTATCTCATCGGAATCAGGCTCGGCATTCAGATCACCCATCAGTACGGGCGGAAGCCAGCTTTCATCCGTCGGGAGACGTTCTGAAATGTGATCACAAATGGCGAGAACTTGACGTAAACGAACCGAGCCTTGGTGATGTTTCCAATTGAGGTGGGTAACGAAGGTTGGTAAGAGTCCAAACGGCGTCTCCACGAGAGTGTAGAGCAGCGTACGTTTCTCACCTGTTTCGGCACCGGGCAAAGTAATCGCCTCGCTCGTAACGATGCGATGCGGAGTGAAAAGCGCGTTGCCGAGCCGCAGCCCGCCGCCAAAATCCGAACCTCCTGCGTAGCTGACAGAGAGGTTCATTCCATCCGCGAGTTCCTGCGCCTGGTCGGCCAGGCTGACGCCGGCGGGTTGCGCGTCAAAGCGGAGAACCTCCTGCGCCGCGAACACGTCGAGCTGCAGGCGGCTGAGCTGCTCACGAATCACGGGTAGCCTCTCCTGGTAGGGGCCAGACTTGTTCCAGATGTTGAGAGTGGCGAGCGCCAAGGTCTTCATACCGCGGAGTTTGAACGCTCTGCCGCCAGCTTGAAAGGCGCCGGCTCCACTCGGGGTGACCTTGCTTGACAGGCTGGGGGCTAAGGGCCCACTCTGGCTCTCCGGTTATGATTGGTGTTGATTTTGGTGGCTCGCGCATCAAAGTGGGCTTGGTTGCAGATGGGCGTGTGCAGAAGTCGACGTCGGTCACGACGCGCGCCGGGCTCTCTGCAGATGAGATTCTAGACGTGATCGCCAAGGCGGTGTTTGAGCTCACACCGACGCCGAAAGCGGTTGGCCTCGCGATACCTGGCGAAGTGGACGCCAACGGACGTTGCTGGCGCTTGCCCAACGTGCCGGGCTTTGAGCAGGTGAATGTTGCGGCCGAGCTGGCCAAGCGTGTGCACTGCCCGGTCGCTGTTGAAAACGACGCCACCACCGCTGCACTCGGTGAACGCTTGTATGGGCACGGTCAACAGTATCCGAGCTTTTTGATGGTGACGCTCGGCACCGGGATTGGCGGCGGGCTGGTGCTCGGCGGTCAGCTCTATTCCGGTGCCCACGGATTTGCCGGAGAGATTGGGCACGTCAACGTGAATCGAGCGCCGGATGCTTGGCCGTGTGGCTGTGGCCTCAAGGGCTGCATGGAGGCCTACGCGGGCACCAAAGGGATCTTGCGCAGGTTCCGCGAACTCGGCGGCGTGGCCGACGAAGTGTTGCCGATTGCAGAGAGCGCGCGACGCGGCGAACGGGCTGGAATCGAGTGTTTTGAGATGATGGGAGCGGCCTTAGGCCGCGGCTTAGCCAATATTCAGAACGTGCTCGACCTGAACGCGATCGTGTTCACGGGCGGCATTTCTCAGTCCTTCGATCTGATCGAACCGATCGTGCGCAAGCACCTGGGCCAAAATACCTTCGCACCACCTTTGGCCGTGGTGCCGATGCTCGTGAGCGAGCTCGGCGAGCGCGCTGGTGTGATTGGCGCGGCCTACCTCACCACGCTCTGATCAGAACCCGACGCCAACCGAGGCCGATGCGGGCAATTACTACGAGCGGTTACGGAGGACCGAATGTCCTACGCGTCGCGGAAGTCGACGCACCTCAAGCGGCACCCGATGAAGTGCTCATCGACGTTTTCGCCACGGCGCTGAATCGCGCGGACCTGCTCCAGCGGCGTGGATTGTATCCCGCCCCTCCCGGTGCCAGTTCGATTCTGGGCCTTGAGTTCGCCGGAGTGGTGAACCAGACGGCGCAACCTGCAGGGCTGCCGATCGGGTCACGGGTGATGGGGCTACTCGCTGGCGGTGGTTATGCCGAACAGGCTGTCACGCATCCACGCCTGCTTTTGCCACTCCCCGAGGGGTTTTCGTTTGAACAGGGCGCAGCTATTCCCGAGGCGTTTCTGACTGCAAGCGAGGCGTTGTTCACGCTCGGAGCCTTGAGGCCTACGGAAACTGTGCTGATCCACGCTGCCGCCGGCGGTGTGGGCTCCGCTGCCGTTCAGCTCGCTAAGGCGCTGGGCGCGTACGTGATCGCGGTGGTGAGCAGTCAGGCAAAAGCTGAGTTTGTGTTGGGATTGGGTGCCGACGAAACGATCCTGCGCGGCGAAAACGCTCTCGAAAAACATCCTACCGCTGAATGTGGACTCGATGTGGTGCTAGATTTTGTTGGGGCCAGTTGCGCAGGCTTTCATGCTCGGGCACTCAAACCCGGGGGACGCTGGATCGTCGCGGGTCTCCTCGGCGGCAGCTTGGCCGAGCTGGATCTGAAAGCCGTGCTGAGCAAGCGTCTGCAGATTCTGGGGTTGGTGATGCGCACGCAGTCTTTGCCGGCAAAGATCGCCATCACCGAGCGCTTCTTGCGAAACAACCTACCTCTTTTTACCAAGCGCCAGCTCTTCCCCAGCATCGACTCCATCTTCCCGTTCGGCGAAGTAGCCAAGGCCCATGAACGCATGGAGCGTAATGAGAACCTGGGTAAAATCGTGCTTCGCGTGCGTTAGCGCGAACACGCCAGCGCCAAAGCTAGAGTGTGCCTAACACCGGGCAAATCACGATCGTGCCCGGCTCATTTTTCACGCGGACCTGGCAGGCCAATCGATGGTTGGGCAGATCCCCGAGCAGCTCTAAAAGCTCACGCTCAGCTTCCTCCGGCGGCTCCAACAGAGCCAATCCTTCCGTCACCTCGATGTGACAAGTACCGCAGCTCGCGGAGCGACACGAAAAAGGAATGGGCGCCAAATACTGATCGCAGATATCGAGCAACTCGCCCCCGTCCGTTTCGATGGCCTTTCTATGCCCGATACGGGTCGCAATGAAGATGATTCGGGGCATCCGCAGCATTCTTAGAAATCAGAGAAATGAGCTTAAGGAGCGCTCGTTCGTTGTCAACTGCGGGCTCCGCCGGCAACCCGGCTCGTGCCGTCGTGCTCCCGAACGTGTCAGTCGCATCTATCTCAAAGTCGAACACAAGATAGTAAGCATGCTTACTATCTTCCAGGAAACGAAAAGGGCAGCTCACCTGGCCCGCGTGCGGCGCTGCCGCGCTCGGCGGCAGCGGGGTGGGCATCAACACCAACCAGGTGTCCATTCCACCAGCTTGCCTCCGCCTCAAAATTGGCGCTGAGTGTCGAGCAGGATCGTGACAGGACCATTGTTCACGAGCGCTACTTGCATGTGTTCGCGAAAACGCCCTGTTTCCACGGCGAGTCCGAGCTTTCGGCACGCCGCGCAAAACGTCTCAAAACGCACACGCGCCAAGCTGGGCTCCATCGCCTGCGAGAACCCCGGGCGATTGCCACCACGCGCATCCCCAAGCAGCGTGAATTGGGAAATCGCTAGCAAAGAATAGCCCAAATCAAGCGCCGACAAATTCATCTTGCCTTCAGCATCTTCAAAAATCCGAAGGGCTGCCACCTTGCTCGCCAGGCGCTCGGCGTCGCGCTCGTTGTCTCCTGTGGCCACGCCAACCAAAACGCAAACACCTGGCCCAATCTTCCCCACCGTCTCCCCTGCAACCGCGATGCTGGCAGAAAGCACGCGCTGAACTACGGCTCGCATCTGGCTCCTCTAATCACACCGCACCTAGTACAACATGAAGAAGATCACCACGCCGCTTGCTGAAACAAATAGCCAGATCGGAAGCGTGATGCGCGCGATCGCGCGATGCGCCTCAATGCGCTCGGTCCAGCCGCGATACAGGGTAAAAAGCGCCAGTGGCACCACGGGAGCTGCCAAGAGTACGTGCGGAATGAGCAGCCCAAAGTAGACGGTGCGCATCCAGCCCACACCTTGATAGCGCACCGAACCCACCTCGGCGTGGTGCAAGAGGTACGTCACGAGAAACATGCAGGAAATCAGGAAGGCTGAGAGCATGCAGGCGCGATGGGCTATAATGCGCTTCTGTCGAATGAACCAAAACCCGAGCAGCAGAAAAACAGTAGCCGCTCCGTTCAGGCATGCGTTCACCTGAGAGAGCAGCGAAGGGACACTGCGCGACACGGAAGGCGGCTTTCCGACCATCACCGCCGCCACCGCCACCAACACGATCAGCGTGAGGCTCCAGATGACCCAGCGCATGCGAGCAGCTCCGAGCGGCGTTGAGGTTGGCATGGGTACGAGCCCTTAGCACCAGCTCTAGCGCCGCACTAGGCGAGAAACTCAACCTGGTGCGACACGGCCAAGTCTTTCCCCTCCGGGCTATCCCCTCGCTCCGCCTGACGCATCAGACGCCACATGTGTGGCCCCATCAGATCGATGGCCGTGGACATGAATTGTTCTCCTGAAAATTCACGAATCGCCTTCGACTGTGCCTTCAAAATACTGGCGTCTTGACCAAAAATACGCAGCGCGAAGGGCTCCAGGATGGGCCGTAACAGACGCGCCGGGACTCGAGTGCGAAATGTTGCGAAGGCGAACAGCCGAGTATGGAAGTCGTCGATTGGTGAACCCACGGCTGTCACCAGGAAATGGTTCTCCGTCCCGAGCCGATACTCGACCTGAGCGATCGAGGGCAGGAAAAAGCGGTCCCAGTGCGCCACCACGCCACCGCTCGGCGACAGGATGGTGGCCGCCAAGCCCGTCGGCTTGGGCTCTCCCGCGTACTCAATTTCAACGCGATTCGCGGTGCGATTCACGGTTGCCAGGATCTTGTGCTGCGCTCCGCCGCGAAACAATCCACGGTGCAGGAAAGCCGTGTGCGGCACGTCCAAGGCATTCTCCAGAGTTGCGTGGAGGGTCGCCTCGGCGTCTACCGCACGGCGCACCGTTGCATAACCGCCCTCAGCAAAGTGAGGAAGAGAAAAGGGCGCACCTTCGGGAGTTTCGTCGGGCGTTGCGTAAACCCAAACCAAACCATCCTGCTCCAGCGTGGCAAAGCTCGGCACCCGGCGCGCCTTCGCATCGCTTGGATCCAGCAAGCCTGGCACGAATGCACACATGCCGTTCGGCTCAAACTGCCACCCGTGATAGGCGCACTCCAACTTCCCAGTAGCGCCCACACGCCCAAGCGAGAGCGGCACGTTGCGGTGAGGGCAGCGATCGAGCAACGTTCCTGGCTTCCCCGCCTGGTCTCGAAACACAACAAGTGGAGTCCCGAGTAGGCGGCGTGCTAGCGGTCGCGCCTTCAGCTCCTGTGAGAAACAGAGCGGGTACCAAAAACGGGTAAGCCGTGCGACCGAGACGTGCCCCTTCGATACGAGTGGAACTAGCTTGGATTCAACGTCAGTCATTGAAGCGGCCCTCGGCATACTATCCCTGAATAGTGAGTGAGCTGAAAAAGCCGCCGGGCCTGGAGCGCGGCGGGCCTCGAACAAATGACCATGGACCGCAGTCCGGGCGGCGCACTACTCCTAGCCGGGTAAGTCCCAAAGGGCCGGGGGCCTCGCTCGTTCCGCTCGGCCCCGGCGGGTTTTTAACCTAGAGCTCGCCGGGCTGAGCGACGCGACAATCGTCGAGAGGGGGGCTGGGAGCGGGGCTGGGAGCGGGGCTGGGAGCGGGGCTGAGATACGGGCCGGAAGGAGTAAGGCCGGAAGGCCGGATGTCGCTTTTTGTTCTCGCACACACGCCCAGCGCGGAGTCGGGCACGAGCGGGTATCCTCGTACGACCTGACGGAGGCCCCCCAAGTGAATGATCGACCGAAAAGCAGCTTCATGGTCTCGCTCTCGATTGGAGAGATCGACGAAGACATTTTGTTCCCTTTCCCCCAAATGGATGACAAGGAACGCGAAACTCTGCAGACAGTGCTGGAGTCCATCGATTCACTGTTGAAACCCAAGGCTAAGGAATTCGCAGACTGGGATCGCGAAGCGCACCTGCCCGAGGAATTCCTCGAAGAGCTTCGACAGTTTGGTCTGTTTGGTTTGGTGATACCTGAAGAAGGCGGTGGGGTCGGCTTCGGAAGCACCGCCTACTCACGCACCTTGCAGCAGATCTCGAAGTACGACGCCTCGGTGGCAGTGACCGTCGGAGCGCACAGCTCGATCGGGATGCGAGGGCTCTTACTTTTCGGCAACGCTGAGCAACGTGCCGCGTATTACCCGAAGCTTGCTTCCGGCGAGATGATAGCCGCGTTCTGCCTAACTGAACCCACCTCCGGCTCGGATGCCGCCTCGATTCGCACACGCGCCGAAAAAGTGGGTGATGATTACGTGCTGAACGGCGAAAAGATCTGGATCACCAACGGTGGAATTGCTGATTTTTTTACCGTTTTCGCCAAGACTGGCGCAGCGGACGAACGCAAGAATCTGAGCGCTTTCCTCGTGACGCGAGACATGCCGGGCGTCACCACCGGGCCGCACGAAAACAAGATGGGCCTGCGCGCGAGCTCTACCACCACCGTGCACTTCGAGAACGTTCGCGTCCCCAAAGCCAACCTGCTCGGCGAAGAGGGCAAAGGTTTCAAGGTGGCGATGAACATTCTGAACAGCGGACGCACTGGCCTGGGCGGTGGCTCCGTGGGCGGCATGAAACGCTTGATTGCGTTAGCTAGCAAGCAAGCCACTGAGCGTGTGCAGTTCGGCAAGCCGATCAGCGAGTATGGCTTGATCAAGCAGAAGGTCGGGCAAATGGTGATCGACTGTTACGCCACCGAATCGGTGGTCTCGATGGTGGCTGGCCTCGTCGATCAAAAGGTTGAGGATTATGCGATTGAGGCCGCCATCAGCAAAGTCCTAGCGAGTGAATGCCTGTGGCGGACCGCCGACGAAGCACTCCAAATCGCGGCAGGCAATGGTTACATGTGTGAATTCCCGTATGAACGCATGGTGCGGGATTGTCGAATTAACCGCATTTTTGAGGGTACGAACGAGATCCTCCGGCTCTTCATCGCGCTTTCCGCGATGGACGATGTGGGCGCGGAGTTGAAGGAGCTCTCACGCTCGCTCAAAGGTGTCTTCGACGATCCGATCAAGGGCTTCGGTGTGGTGCGCGACTACGCGATTCGACGTGCCGCACTCGCCACCGGCGTCCCCCGCGAGAAGAGCCGGCTCACCAAAGTACACCCCTCGCTGAAGGCTCAGGCCGCCATCTTCGAAGACAAGACTCGGGATCTAGCAACGGCTGCCGATCGCTTACTGCGCCGGCATGGCAAGCTCATCATTGAGAAACAGTTCGCGACGCGCCGCCTGGCCGACATCATGATCGATTTATTCGCGCTTGGCTGCGTTCTCAGCCGGGTTACCTCGCGCATCACCTCCGAGGGTGAAAGCGTCGTGAGCCGCGAGATTGATATTGCCAAAGCCTTCGCTGGGCAGGCCCAACGGCGCATTGATGTGAATCTTATCGAGATCGACAAGAACGAAGACGAGCTCGTGAAGAGCCTGGCGGACTTTGCTTTTGAGCGGCAGGGTTACGCCTGGGATACGATCTGAGCCGCCCCTAAAATCGAGTAAAAATGCCGAGCCGAAGGCTCGGCCCGCTGCGCGACAGCTCTCCAAGATCCGAGGTCAGCACGCTGATGCGCTGACCATCTGTGGCCGCCCGATCCAGCTTGAGCTTTAAAGCGGGAGCCACTTGGTAGCCCGCCTCCAGCGTGAACCCTAATGCCAAGCTCTCACCCGGAGGCGCACGCTCAGCATCGGGAGTGCGAACCACAACGCCCGCCCCGAGTTGAAACTCTGGAGCTTTATTGCTCGTTGAATACTGATCGACACTAGCCCCCGAAGACGCGAGGTCCACACGTGTCCAGGCCATCCCGCCTTGAAGACGACCGAAGCCCTCAAGCCAGGACGCGATGGTGTGGCGGGCACGGAAGGCACCGAAGAAATGATCACCCATCAGTTCTTTTTTTGAGAGTTGCGGAGCGCTAGGCCCACCCGAGGCCGATTCATGCGACCAGCCGAGCTCAGGGGCGACCACCCATCCGCCATCAAAGCTCAGCAGATCGTAGCCAACACTCACACCCATCCGCACATTAACGTCGCTCGAATCGAACAGCTGGTAGCGATCATCCAGATCCCAAACTGTATTGACGTCGAAAGAAGTTCGAACGGCACCTTTAAAGACCGATATCATGCGCGGATTTTTAGATTTAGCGGGCGCTTCAGCGTCAAACCCTTTGCTGGGAGCCTCATTCAAAGCGATCACCCGCGGGGCACTCAACGGTGGCGACGCGGCTTTCGGCGCTTCGCTCGTGGGAGCTAGAACGTCAGGGGGATCGTTCGGCAGAGCAGCAGCTGTTGTCGCGGCGCCCTCGGCGGGCACAGGTGTTGCCGATGCCGGACTTGCTGGAGCGGCAACCACCGGCGGAGCCACGGCCGCAGGCACTTCGTCGGTCAAGACCACGGACGGCTCCGGGGGCTCAGCGCGCGGTGCCGTTTGGGCGCCGGACGCTTCACTGAACGCGAAGACCGCAAGAAACAACGCACTGCTGATTTCAAATTTCATGCTCATGTTGCCCACTCATTCCCCCAAAAGAAAACCTTCAAGCGTGACCGCTCGAGTCAGATCTCGAAGATCGGTTGCCTCCATTGCCTCCAGCACCGTCGCTCTGCCAAGCGAGCTATCGTGCGTCACCAGAACGCGCTTGTGCGCAGCCTGGGTGAATAGCAAAAGATCTACCACTGGATAATCCAACCGCACCTCCTTCGGCTGGATCTTGTTGGGGTCAGAAAGGTCGATGAAACCCACCTTATTCTGGTAGCTCGGTGCAACCCAAACACCATTCAAGGCCGCATCCGGCGTTCCGGCCTTTAGATCCACCTGCGAGGAAACCGCATTGACCGTGCGTTTATCGAGATCCACAATGCTCGCGCCCAGCAACCCTGCATGCCGCAGCATGACCTGATTGGGAGCAGAAGCGCCTCCCGCCGTTGGCCTGAGCGGAATCACATCAAGATACGAGTTGATCTTGAGGCGTTCGGCGTTGCGCTGCTTTCTATCTTCGATCTGTGCCAAGTCCAAGAACACCACATCCGAAGTCCCCAGGCTGTAAAGCAGAGCACGAGTCTCGCGGGTGTCCACTTGTGGCGAGCGCCCCTCAAACAGCAGGATCTTGGTCGCGGATACGGGCAAAGGAATACTCGTGACGCGGTTGGAATCAGCATCGATCACTAGCGCATTGGCTCCGGCCGCCACTAGTAAACGCCGCTCCGGCGCATCCCCATAGAGCGCCATGTCCTTCAGCTGGCCTCCCCCACCGAGCTGGTTCAAAGAGGGCACGAAATCATTCTTATTCGGCTCGTTCTGGACTTCGCGCGGAGCTATCTGGATCACGTAAATGTCCGGCGAAGCAGAGCCTCGCAGATACACCTTGTTCTCTTTGTCATCAAAGAGAACCTGTTCCAAATTGATGCTCGGCGCGCCTACGCTCGATGCCGCCAGCTCAATCGTGAACTCGGGGCGGTTCAGATACTTGAGATCGAGCAGCGCGACGACCTGCTTGAAGAGCACCACGGCCAGCTGACGCTCCTCCCCGTTGATCATCAGGGGCGGCGAAAACACGATACTTTCCGGCGGCTCCCCGAAACCACGAATCGTTCGATCCACCGGATTAGTGAGCTCATTTGGCTCCTGATTCAGGTCGATGATCGCTACCTCATTCCGATTGAAGAGCAAGCGATTGGACACGTTCGTCTGACTGAACTTCACTACGAGATAACGCCCATTCGGCGACTGCACCATCGAATCAAACGCGGCAGCCAACTTGTAGCTCCACTTGACGCCCTGCTTGTTGAGAACCGTGATGCTTGGGACGCTCTCGGTGGCGTCTAAATCACCAGCCGAGAGAATCAACACTTCATCTGGGTCCTCGGCTGGAGCCAAGCTCAAACGACGCTGGGCCAAAATCGGCGCCTTCGGGAGCCGCACTTGGTTGGCGTGCGGCGTCAGATTTCCGGACAAATCAAGCAAGAAGGCTCGATCGTTCCCCTGATCGATGAACACGGCGTGGTCGACGAGCCCGAGCGGCGGGAGGAAGCTGCTCGGATTTTCTTTAGCACCGGAGCTGCTGCAGGCCGAGACGCCGAGCGCGAGCAAACAGGGAATTGAGAAGAAACGTTGAATCGAAAACATGGCTCTCCTTCTTAAAAGGCTTAAGGCTAACGACCAGCTCACTCGCGGATTCGGCTATTTTTCTCAAAACCGGTGACGCTTTCCACCTGCAAGCCAGCAAAATCGACAAATGTGATGCGCCCATCGGGATGCCGCTGACCCACAAACATCTTCTTGGTTCGTGGAACGGCGCCGAGAGACACGGGCGGGCTGCCCAGCGCAATCTTCGCAACCCCGAAATTATCGAGCCCCACGCGTTGGATCTCCTGAAGGCTCGGTGAATTGAACAGCAGAAAGAGCGCGCTGCTATCAGGAGTGATGCTAAAAGGACCCACGGCCGCCTGGGTGAGCTGGAGCTTCGCAAAGCCCGTATCCAGCTTGACCACGCTGTAGCCAAAAGAACGATCAATCAACACATCTTGATCGATACCCGGCTCCGCGGGATCGCCCGCTACCTTATCATGCACCACCAGTGCGGTTTGGCTGTTGTCGCTGATGGCGACGGCGAGCGCGGATTTCCGAAGATCCTGGACCGTAAACTGAGTCGTGTCGGAGACCAAATCCAAGGTCGTGAGGCGCTCAATCGTGGGCGATGCGGTGGTGTAGAGCAGCGCTTTGCTGGCGTCCGGAGCGATCACCACCGAACCAATCGTTTCCCCGTCGATGATCCGTATGCGCACCTTAGAGGGATCCGTGAAGCCGCCGGGCACTGGGATTTGCAACACGGCACTCAGATTGCGCACGACCGCTAATGCAAACTGCCCGTTCGCTGCTAGATCGACGTCGCTCAAGTCGATGCCCGCCACTGGCACTGGCGGAGGCGGAGGCGAACCCGTAGCTCCGGCGCTTCCTGCGGCGCCTGACATACCTGCCGCACCGGTTAACGGCGGTGTTACATGAAACAGATTCTTGAGCTCCAGGATCACCGGCGCTCCTTGCGCTTCAAGATCCACGAGCCGCAACGAGCTTTCACCCGGAACCCGACCCAACGCATATTTCCCATCGGGCGTCACCGAAACATCCAGCGCTTTGGCTTTTTCGCGCGGTGCGATCGATACCGTCTTGGTGATGCCGCCCTTTTCGAGCGCTGCGAAATCCAGGATGGACACGCCATCCTCCGTCACCACGTAGGCCTTCGTCGCATCCTTGTTGAAAAATACGCGACTCGGCCGAAAACCGACCGAAACACCCACCGCCCTATCCTTCGAAGCATCCTCACCAATCGTGATCAGGCTCACATCTTGAAAGCTGCCGGTTCGGCCGTTGATACCGCGAGTGGCGTCAAAATAGGTCACCGCATGTTTGCCATCCGGAGAGACCACGATCGCATTCGAGCCAGCCAGCACCGCCAAGCGACTGGGCGTCGTCTGCCCGCTCGGATCAGTGCGCAGAATATGCGCATCATCCGAAAGCACATTCAAAACAATCGCAACGTCCTTGCCACCCAAGGTCTCCAAATAGCGCGGCTCATCCCCGACTTCGACCGTACGAATCGCCAGCGTATCCGCATCGATCACCGCGACATTATCGCTCGCAGGATTAGGCACATACACGAAGCGATCGCCCGCGTGGGGACGCTCGGCATCGATCGGGACTTCCATTTCGGGCGGCAATGTCGGGGGTGAGCTGGAAGCGCCGCCGGTGCCTGAGCCAAGGCCGCTACCGGGATTCCCACTGCCGTCCGTTGGAAACCCGCTCGCGGCGGGACCCGCGCTTTTCGAGGATGCTCTGGGACTGCTGCTCTCGTCGGATGAGCAACTCACTGCCACCGCTCCCGCCAGCGTGATCAAACCCAAAAGCCATCGAACCGGAAACTGATTCATTCTCACTTGTCGCAGCATGAGGAAAACCTCCAACGGCGCATCTAAGCACATTCCGTTCCAGATGTACCGCGAAGGCAGAACGGCGACTTATTCTCGAAGCAACTGACCCTATCGGGTTAACCCTCGGGCCACCCTAGGCTGCGACAGTGGAGTCGTGCTGTGCCAGGGGTGGCACAGGGGGACGTCAATGAACACCATTCCCGTGTCAGCTTATCCGTCGACGCGGTGTACCAAAATCCGATAGGGCCTGAAGCTCAGTCATCAGTTTGACGAGCGGAATTGTGGTCGTCATGGGGCCCGACTCGTAGCTGTCGGACCCCGGGTAGACAACGAACGAACGCTCCGCCAATATGTCTTGGATTCCGTTGTGAAAGCCACGCGTGAGCGCTGGCGCCTTGGAACGTTTGATCTCGATGGCCCAGCGTTGTCCGCGTGGGAGTTCTAAGATGAGATCAAGCTCCGCGCCTGCGGACGTTCGGTAGGGTGACCGAGCACCGCATCACGCGTAGGCAAGCCCAAGAGTGCATGGGTGAGGCCGCTGTCACGCACATACACTCTTGGGGCCTTCACAAGGCGCTTTCCTGAATTTGAGTGCCACGGTGGCAGTCGCCTGACCAACATCAGATCGCACAAGAGATCCACGTAGCGGGCCACCGTCTGGCCACTGAGTGCCAACGAAGCAGCAAGCTTTGCGGCATTGATGAGCTGGCCCTGTTCATGGGCGAGCATGGTCCACAGGCGCCGCAACGTTTGCGCTGGTAGCCGTGGCCCCAACTGCGGAATGTCGCGCTCTAGGGTGGTTGATAAGAATTGCTGACGCCAGCGCAGGCTAGCTGCATCGTTGGGAGCGAGCAGCGAATCTGGAAACCCACCACGGATCCAAAGACGCTCCTCGCGCTGTCCAGGAAGCTTCTCGGTTTCGGTTGCGAGAAAGGGTGTGAGTTCGGTGTATGCCAAGCGTCCGGCCAGGCTTTCAGCAGATTGTGCGAGCAGCTCACCCGTTGCGGAGCCGAGTATCAGGAATTGACCTGCGCGTTGACCCTTGCGTCGTCGTCGGTCGATCACACCCCGTAACACCTTGAAGAGCTCGGGCACCCGCTGGACTTCATCGAGAATGAGTAGGTTATCGCTGTGACCCTCAAAGAAGACTTATGGGTCGCTCATCTTGGCCAGATCCGATGGGGATTCGAGGTCCAAATACACGCATGCGGGGCCACGGCCGGCAGCCACCTCAAGCGCCAACGTCGTCTTTCCAACCTGCCGCGGTCCAAGGATCGCCACGGCTGGGAATTCAGCCAATAAGTGGGCCACACTGGCTTGAATGGTCCGGGCGACCATCCTTGCAAATATTCCATGTGTTGGAAGAATTGCAAGGTCGGCAGCAGAGCTGCCGGTCGTCAACTGTGTGAGCCAGGCATCTGCGATGCTCGAATCAAGCGGGGGGAAGTAGGTATTGGGGTGCTGACGCCATGAGGTCGGCGCATCGCGGTGCGACTGGATCTCTGGGGCGAATTCATGTTTTTAGTGAATTTAGGATATTTCACTGTACTGTAGGTTTTTGCGAAACCTGGTACAATAGATTTGCAGCAGTTCGCAGGTTTTGAGAAGTTCAGCAGATGAAATATGATGTCCCAGTCTTGCTTCCTGAAGGCCGCCAACGCTTGGCACGGCTCGTTGGCGGCACTGGAGACGTGATCTGCGTCTACGACGCGGTGCGGCTGTAGCGACTCGACAGGACGGCCGCAGCGAAGATGCTGTCGCGCTGGACTTCGCAAGGCTGGCTGCGTCGTGTCGGGCGCGGCGTCTATGTGCCCGTCGCGCTAGATTCCTTGAGCAGCCAGCATGTGCTCGACGATGCGTGGGTGCTCGTCCCGAGCCTGTTTGCGCCCGCCTATGTCGGAGGCCGCACCGCATCAGAGTACTGGGATCTCAGCGAGCAGATATTCAACGATATCGTCGTCATCACCACGCAGACAGTCCGCCACAAATCGCAGCCGCGCCACGGCGTGACATTCACCGTAAAGCATGTGGCCGAGAAGAAGTTCTTCGGGACCAAGACCGTCTGGCGTGGGCGTAGCAAGGTGCTTGTCTCCGACCTTGAGCGGACCGTCATCGACATGCTGGACGATCCCGCAATCGGTGGGGGCATCCAACACACTTCCGATTGCCTCGCCGAGTATCTCCGGCGTAAAGATCGTGACGACGAACGACTACTGGACTACATGAGCCGTCTCGGCAACGGGGCGGTGTGGAAGCGCCTAGGGTTTCTCGCCGAGCAGGACGCGAGCGCCACGCATCTTGTGAAGGCGTGTCATGCGCGGCTGACCAAGGGCAACATCAAGCTTGATCCCGCGCTCGATTGCCCACAACTCGTGACGCGCTGGCGCCTCTGGATTCCAGAACATTGGAAGACGCGGGGGGCCGCATGATCGGGCGTCGCGAACTTCTCGACACGGCAACGCGCATGTCGCTGTCGCCGCACGTCGTTGAAAAGGACTACGTGCTGGGTTGGATGCTCGCGGGCATCAGTGCCCATCCCGCGTTGCGCGACAGCTGGATATTCAAGGGCGGCACTTGCCTGAAGAAGTGCTTCTTCGAAACCTATCGCTTCTCCGAAGATCTCGATTTCACGCTGACCCATGCATCGCACCTCGACGACGCGTTTCTGACAGAGACCTTCAGTGAAATCGGCACTTGGATTTACGAGCGGACGGGTATCGAGTTTCCCGCCAATCTTCAGTCATTCGATATTTACACGAATCCGCGCGGCACGACCTCATGTCAAGGCAAGGTTAGCTACCGCGGTCCCGTGGCGACACGTGATCTCACGCGCATCAAGCTCGATCTGACTGCCGACGAACTCGTGGTCCTCGCGCCTGTGCGGGCAAACGTGTTTCACCCGTATAGCGACGCACCCGAGGAAGGGTTTGACGTGCTCGCTTACGCCTATGAGGAGCTGTTCGGCGAGAAGGTCAGGGCGTTGGCCGAACGTACCAGACCGCGCGACCTGTTCGACGTGATCAATCTCTTCCGAAATGCTGATGCACGCCCGCACGCTTCCGTCATGCTTGATGTGCTGCGCCAGAAGTGCGAGTTCAAAGGGATCACCGTCCCGGTGCTCGCCGACCTTGAGCCGCATCGGGGCGAGGTTCAGAGTCTCTGGGAAAGTATGCTGTTGCACCAATTGCCGGCGTTGCCGCCCTACGAAAGCTTCTGGGATGAATTGCCCGGCTTCTTTGAGTGGCTGGCGGGTGGCGCTGCGCCCATCGTTCCAGCGGCTTATGCCAACGTTGCTGGCGATACAGTTTTGCGTCAGCGCAATCTTCGCTTACCCGCCTCGGGCCCGGTGCAGGCCATGATCGAGATCATCCGGTTTGCGGCGGGCAACCGCCTGTTGGTGGACATTGACTACAAGGGAGAGACGCGGCGCATCGAATCCTATTCCCTGCGTCAGGCGCAAGCTGGCAATATCGTGTTGCACGCCTTCGATGTGAACAAGGCGGGACACCGCAGCTACAGCATCAACGAAATCAAAGGTGCGCGTGTCACGAACGTCGCATTCGTCCCACGCTATCAGGTGGAACTGACTCCGCAAGGACGCGTAGCCAGCTGAATCCCCACAAGAATAACTGGGAAGGTCAATGCTCCGGACGCACCGGGTACTTTGTCGAAACAAAATACTAGAAGGCGCCGCATCCCCGGCGAAAGCCCTAGTAATCGTCGTAGGATAACGCCTCTGCTCGACGCCGTGGGAGGCTCTCATCTGCGATCAACGCCCCGGGATAGGCTCACCAATTCGGATCCTGCATCGTTGGCATCGACTGGAGAGGTAAGGGAGATTTTTGCCCGAGTAAAACATGTGCCTGCAACGCGGGCATCGTAAAACCCCGAGGGACAGCCACGCTGGCGCTACCACAAGGCCGAAGACGACCGGGAAGAATCGGTCCACCCAAACCCGTGAAAGAAAGAATCCAGCTATTGGCAAATACCCCACAAAGCACAACGGAATTCCCCAAAGGCGCACTACATGCCAACGCCAAGGCGGCGGGGGCAACATTGAACGGATTGATCTTTTCGCGACAATAACAACCGCGACCGCCGCTAAAGACAATCAATGTCTACTTCTTGTTCTTGCTATCCCAAGAGAACTGGCAAGTATTGATTTGGGTGCAGAAACCGGGTGCGCCCTGGGCTCCAGGCGTGCATGCCCCAGAGAGGCAGTCCGCTTGAGTTGTGCACTGGACAAGGCCGCGCGCTTGGCACGTTTCGCCCACACAAGCACTCCCGTCTTCGCACACGGCGTTCGCTAGCATGCCGCTGCAGAGTTCGCCGATCTGCGCGGGCCGCTTGCACACGTGCATGGATGTTATGGACACGAGATTGGCACGCTCGCAGCGTTGAGATTCACAGTCACTCGCCAACGCGCATTCTGCCCCGAGGGGACTCTTGGCTCCGGTATCCAATGGAGCCGAGCACGTGTCAGTAATACACTCCGAAGGGCCAGGACCGCACAGAGTGCTGTCGCCCTGACAGTCGGCCGCAGCTGCCGGCGCCGCGCATTGACCCGTAGCCCCCACACAGCACTCCGTGTCGAGTGTGCACTTTCCACAGGCAGTCAGCCCGCCGCACTTCCGGTTCGCACATTCACCCGTGAAAAATGCCGCATCGCAGGTCTGTCCAATCGTCGCATTGAAGAGCGCCGGATTGAACGTACAGCTCGCAGTAGCCTTAACCTCGAGTTTCGTGAGGGAAATCGTCACCGCCGGTGTGCCAGTAACGGAAGGAGAGCAATAGCCCAGTAGGTACGCTCGGTCAGGATATTCAGCAACACGCTTGGTGATCTCCGCGAACGCAATATCGAGATCCGCTGGCGCGGGCGCTGAGAATGCTCCATCCCGCCCCAACGTCTTGAGCAGCGTACCATCCAACATTTCCGAAGGCCCCACACCAACCGATACCAGATTCACTGAAGTCGTGGTCAATCCGGACGACGGCATGGTTCCGGAATTGTCCTTCCCGTCCGTGACGAGGATAAGCGTGCCTGTTGAAAGGATACCCCCCTGGGTCACCCCATTACGCAGTGCGATGATGCGCTCGGTGTTGGTGACACCAGTGTTCGCCGCTTCAATCAGCGCTGTTCCATCCGCCGGGACACGAGTGGTGATAACGGTTGAATCCTTCAGCGTACCGACTGCTGCGCTGACCGCATCTAGGTCGGTAGTAAACGGGACCAGTTCAGCAACCGTCTTCCCAAAAATCAGAACTGACACTCCAACGTCAGGCTTACCAGGCAGCGGTTTCAACGCCTGAACAAGAGTTTGTAACTTCCCGAGGAGCGCTGCAAAGAATGCGGGCTGATCCACCGTGATCGAGTTGGACACATCCAACGCGATGGTCACGTACGACTCCACATCACGCGGAATGATCGTGACCTTGCTTTCGCTGTCCTTTAAGCCTGCTCCATTTTCGGACACTTTGAAGACGGAGTTGAGATCCCCGGGAACTGCTGCAAGTGGTGCCAGATCGGCCTCGAGCACGGCCGTGCCCGCGCAGTAGTCAACGGCGAAGAAAGCTGCGACGGCAGAGATACCTCCGACTAGCTGGCGGCAACTATCATCACCCAAGGGTTTGATCTTAATGCAGGTTTTATCCACCACGCAGGTGCTCGTGCTGCCCTTTTCAAACACGTAGCCCTCGTTGCAAGTGCAGACGGCGCGCCCGCTTGAATCGTCGCAGCGAGATGGCCCCGCACACGCGCCGGCATCCGAGCATTTGAGCGCTGCCGACCTACCCCCAGTCCCACTATTCGCGGCGCCCGTCCCCTTTCCACCCAGAGAAGCGTTACCCGAGCTGCCTCCGCCACCTAACGACGTGGAGCCATTGCAGAACTCAGCATTGGAGCAAACTGCCGGATTCTTCTCCCCGCAGCCTCCCCCAATGACCAATGCAGATAAAACGACTCCAACCAGCCCCGCCAACCATCGCTTTGTCATGCTGACTTGTTTCCTCTCCCGAACGCTAAGACCCCCGACAATACTAGCGCGCAGCCGCAAACCACAAGCCTTGGCGGGCTCCGGAGTTGGCAAGCCTGCCTTATCGGATGCTGTAAACGCAGCGGCCACCGCTACACGGGACGCCAGCGCAGCAATCGCTGGCCATGGTGCATAGCTGACCGTAGTCCGCACACGCCAAGCCGGAGCCGCCGGTCGGCCCGGCACCGCCTGCTCCAGGGGCACCACCTGCGCCGGGAGCTCCCTCAGCCGCACCCGAAGCTCCGCCGCTGCAGTCATCGGCGGCGGCGGTTCATTGGCAGCGCACGTCCCCTGAGCCGAGCCGGCGACAGCTACACAGCTCGTTCCTCGGCAACAATCCGCGGTGGTTGTGCACGCGCCAGCCTTCGGCACGCAGGCGACGTCCCCGCACACGAAGGGCGGTGCGCCCGAGGGGTTCGGAACACAGGGCGTCCCGCAACAGTCAGCGCTCGAGGCACAGGCCGTCCCAGCAGGCGGTGGCCCCTTGACGTTGCAATCGTAGTCGGATGCGACGGTACACCTCGAAATGCCCAGCGTGTCGAGCTGGCAGTTCAAAGGATGTTGCTGCACCGTGCCCGAGCAGCAGCGATCGGTCGCGCTGCAGGAGTTGGTCTCGAGCCGACAGATTGAGCCAGCGGGGCTGCAGGATCGTCCGTTATCACAGCGACCTACAACTCCCCGGTCGGGCGGCATCCGCTCGGCGGCTGACAGATCAGCACGCCGGTTGCCCCGTGCGGGCGACAGGAACGGCTACAACAATCGCCACCACAGACCGGCACACCCATACTCATGAGGTCACCCGACGTGGCACCATTGCACGCTTCGCCCGAGGGCGTACAACCCGGTGTGCCAGGCGCTACGGCGACGCTACACACGCCGAGCGCGGCGCCAGTCGTTTTGGTACAAAGGCCTCCGCAGCACTCCGTATCGGTCGCACAAACATCTGCGTCCTATTTGCAAAACGACGGAGCTGAACAGATACCGCTTGCGCAGTACTGCGAGCAACAATCGCCGTTCGCGGCACAGGTATTGCCTGAGGTTTTGCAAGACTTATTGAGTGGAGTGCAGGTCCCATTCGCGCACTGCCCGCCGCAGCATTGGTCGTTCGATGCGCACGCCAATCCGTCCGAAATGCACAATGACGCACTGCACGCGCCGTTCACACAACTCACGCTGCAGCAATCGGTTCCCACCGCGCACGTCGCCCCCGACTGCCTGCACGCGATCGCACCCGCACCGCGTGGACCCGTAGGGACAGTGCTTCCGATCGCGCCCCCCGCGCCGTTGGTTGCGCCGCCACTCGAAGAAGCTGCCCCGCCACTCGAAGCTCCGCCCCCGAAAGAGCTCCTACTCGTCGATCCGCAAGACACCATGATAGCCGCGTTGAGAAGCCGCATGGGGGTGCTGAAAAGGACAATGGCTCGCATCGCGAGAGAACGGCGACGGTTTGGCCTAACTTGGAAGGATGCCCTCCGCTCTTCACGCCGTCAAGTCTGCACGAACGGGCTTATCAGGGGAATGTGCGCTCCGTTTTAATACTAGCGCGCTGCCGCAAACCACAAGCCTTGGCTGGCTCCGCTCGGGACGGAGTACAGCACACCGGGCTTTGGCCAAAGTGTTTCCTCGAAATCGCCCACGCCGTCGCTCACCGGTAGATCGTCGCCCGTGGTGAGGAGTTGGGCACGCAGCTGGCCAGTGCCGAGGCTCGCGGTGTAGCGCGTGAGGTAGAGGGCCACCGGGGATTCTTCGACGATTGAGAAGCCGCCGATGGGGACGCCTTCAGCGATGGGTGTGAGCTTGGTGAGCCCGCTATTGAACGCTATCAAGCGACCCGTCTCGCCGCTCATCTGATCGAGAGCTAGCACCCAATCTTTGACTACCACGGGCGTGTGCAACGGCACCCCCTGAGCCAGCGTGCGCACGCGGCCGTTCGTGTCGATTTGGGCCCAATCGCCCACCTGGCCGTCGAAGTTGATCAGCAATCCGAGCGCAAAATCCGGACGAACGCGCACCGCGAGCTCTGTTACCCCCTGAGTCTTCACATCGATATCGACCAGCTTGCCCACACTGCCATCGCTCTCCACCAGCGCTCTCAGCTTATCTCCCGTGGCGGGACCCACCACACGCCAATCTGCCTGCTCGGCCAGCTTCACGGGCATACCCCGGAAAGGGGAAAGCGTCAGCGTGCCCACTCGCCCATTGCCCCCCACCAAATACGCCAAGCTCAGCCCGAGTGATGTCGTCAGAAACCGCGGAACGGTGCTCACCCCTTCTGCGACACTCACCTTCTCTTCGGACCCCAGATTCTGAAGGGCCAAGGCCCCCTTATCGCAGGGTGAGAAATAACTCAGCCAGGAGCCTCGCGCGTCGCCGGAACCAGAGAGCAACGCCAATGCACAACCTGCCTCTTCAATGCGAGTCGGTGCGGCGAGCGTGTCGTCCACCAAGAATATACCCGTGGGATCCGCGTAAGCAGCCACCCAGCGCGTCCCCTCGGGACTCGCTGAAAACGCACGATATTCGCGGACTCCTTCGCCAAAGTGGCCCAATTCGGTGCCATCCGCAGTTCGCAACCACAGCTTTCCAGACTCCAGCAGCCACATCGATTTGGGGGGAAACTTCGGATGCGTCACGAACTCGTACTGCGCTACGCCCTCTGCCAAAACCTTCTTCGTTTCCAACCAAGGATCCAACAATAACAGCTCGCCTTGTGCGCTGAGCGAGAGGAACCGATCCGGATCGCCACCCCGAGAAGGCAAGGTCGTATCTGCGATCGGCTCAAGGTAGTGGTTGCACTCGTAGTCGCCGAAGCGAAGCAGACCACTTAATCGTTTGGAGCCAGGGCTTTCCAAGTAGGAGATGCGTCGCGGAGTATCGCCATTACTCGAGAACACGCTGAAAGCCACAGCTGGCCCAAGGTCGCAGCTCGCACCACCCTCGAACGGAATCGATACTAGGCTAACTCCAGAATCCTTGCGCTGAAAGCCGATCACATGCGGCCCTGTCGGCCCCAGCGGATCGAGCGCGAATTGGCTGTAAACGCCGCTCGCTAGCAGCCGTCCCGGCCCCTCGACATAAGTGTTCTCCGGGCGCAGCACCTTCTCGCCAAATCCCGAAACACCACCCTCCACCGAAGAACAGGCCAACGCCCCGAACCCCGAGCCGCCGCAGGCAAGTGCTAGGAAGTATCTTCGGGTGACATCAAGGGCCGACGACATGAGGAAAACAGTATACAGTTGGCCTGGGTAAGTGCCGCTGTCTCTCAAGATCCCGCTCCAATTCCAGCGCCCGAGGAGGTCTCCTCAGGGTTGTCTAGGGTTCATGGGCCTCCTCTTTTCGGTGGGCCTCGCCCCAGTTCAAGCGCTCGGCCAAGTGCGCACTGTCGAAGCTGGAGCCACCGGCGTAGCAGCGGCCACGCCTTATGCCGTTAGCCTGCCAGTGCCATTGGACACCAGCGTGACCTACCCCGCTAGCGGTCAAGGCAGCGGCACAGTCGTGCTTGAACTGGTCGTGACCGAAACAGGCACGGTACTTTCGGCAAAGGCACTTGCTGGTGAATTGCCCTTCTCTTTGGCCGCGTCACAGCAAGCGCTGGCGTGGAAGTTTGTCCCGGCGTCCCGATACGGGCGAGCGATCGCCGCAAAGATCCGCTTTGAAGTGCGCTTCGAACAAGACAAGGCTGCACCCGAAAGCACGGCCGCAGAGAGCGCACCAGCAGAGCCACGAGCACCCGGCGCCGCACGACCGCTGGAAGTCACGGTACGCGGAGACAAGGTTCCCGCCGATACGAGTTCGGTGAGTCGAGCAGAAGCACGTCAGCTGCCCGGAGCCTTCGGCGATCCGTTTCGCGCGATTGAAAGTCTGCCCGGGGTCACCCCGGTGGCTTCGGGCCTGCCCTTTTTCTTCATCCGCGGGGCCCCTCCTGGCAACGTGGGCTACTTCATTGATGGCGTCAGTGTTCCGCTACTTTTCCACGCATTCCTGGGCCCACAAGTCATTCATCCGGCGTTGATCGAGCGCGTGGATCTGCATCGCGGCGGGCCCCCGGCCGAGCTTGGGCGTTACTCGGGTGCGATCATCTCTTCAAAAACCACCTCGCCCAAAGGCAGCCTGGGGGGGGAGGCGTCGATCCGAGTGCTCGACGCCGGCGCACTGGTGCACGCTCCGATTGCAAACGGTCAGGGCCAGGTGCTGTTAGCCGGCCGCTATTCATACACCGGGCTTTTGGCCTCCCTCTTCACCAACGCCACCATCGCTTATTGGGACTACCAAGGCCGTGTTGACTATGACCTCACCCGCAAGCACTCGCTCGGTGTCTTCGCGTTCGGCGCTTACGACTACTTCGCAGACGAGAAGCAAGACTTTGCGGGCACGGAATTTCACCGCGTGGATCTACGCGACAGGCTGAAGCTTGATTCGGGAACGGTGCTCGAATCTGCCGTGACGCTAGGGCTAGATCGCTCACGCACCACTTTAGGCTACCTGCTTGACCGTGTACTGGGTGCACGCACCTCGCTTTCGACGGAGCTTTCAAGCACCGCCACCTTCAAGGTAGGGGCGGACGCAAGCTTGGATTTCTTTGGCCTCGAAATCGCTCGAGACGCGGTGAATTATCAGGATCTTAAGGCTCTTTTCCCGACGCGAATGGACGCCAGCTACGCGGCTTTTGCCGAGACAGAATTCCGCGTGGGCGCTGTGCGCGTCACACCCGGGGTGCGCGTGGATCGCTACCATTCGTTGGGCAATTCGGCCCTAGGGGTCGATCCGCGGGTATCCGCGATTTACGAACTCACACCCGCCGCTTCTCTCTTCAACTCCATCGGTATCTTGCATCAGCCGCCGAGCTTCTTGCCCGCCGTGCCGGGCGCCCGCGTGGCCGGGCTGGCAGGCGGCCTACAAACGAGCGTCCAACATAGCTTTGGTGCCAAGACCCAATTGCCATTGGCGATCTCCGCCACCAGCACCGCTTTCCAATCTCTCTTCCTCAGTATCAACGATCCGCTCGGCACCTTGGGGCAGGCGGACATCGATGCGGCAAGCCGCGACAGCCGTGCGCTTGGCCGTGCGCTCGGCTTGGAATTCGATTTGCGCCGGCCCGTCAGCGAACGCCTATCGGGGCAGCTCGCGTACACTCTGTCGCGCACCACACGTGCCTACGGCCAGTCCGAAGGAGTGGCCGCATTTGATCGCACGCACGTGGTGAATTTTGGTCTGGGCTATCAACTGGGAGCTGGCTACCAATTGGGAGCCCGCGGCGTCCTGTATTCGGGAGTGCCCACCCGCAGGCTCACGGACGATGGCCCACGCTATGTCTCAAGCGATCGTGCGCCAGGCTTCTTCAGGCTGGATCTGCGCGCCGAGAAGCGCTGGACGTTCAGCGGTGATCGCTACCTCGGAGTTCACGCTGAAGTGTTCAATGCCCTATTGAACCAAGAAGTGGTGCGCCGGGACTGCGGACCGCGCAGCTGTGAATCCACGGTTGCGGGCCCCTTCACCATCCCGAACGTGGGCGTGGATGGTGGGTTCTAAACTCAGGTCTGCGTCAGCCGTAGCTCATGCCGCGAGAGCAGCTCCAGGCCTTCAGTGGTTACCAAGTAGTTGCGCTCGATGCGGAGCCCATACGCTCCCGTCACGTACTGACCGGGTTCGAGGGTGATGATGTTGCCGCTTTGTAAGGTGTCAGTGCTCTCCGGCACGATGAAGGGCGTCTCCGGATGGCCCAAGCCGAGGCCATGACCCGAATGCGTTGCAAAATGCCGAGCCCTCTGCCCGAGGCTGCCCCGAATCGAAGCGTCCAAACTTCGACAGGCCACGCCAGCGCGGGCGACTTTCTCTCCGACCTCCATCGCTGCGCGGCAGGCTAAAAAGGCTTCGCTGAGCTCGGCTGAGGGCTCGCCATCGCACACAAAAGTATTGGCAAAATCGCAGCGATAACCTTGCACAACCACCGAAAAATCCAAAAGCACCAGATCGCCCTTTTCAATCACCCGCGCAGACGCAAACCCGCCGATCTCTTGGCAGCGGGGCCCCGAAACGAAATCGCCGTAAACCTGTGCCGGCTCACCGAGCAGATCCTCAGCCGCATCTGCCACCAGCCGATACAGATCGAGCTCGGTCATCTTGGGGCGCAGGCGCGTGAGTGCGGCACGATGTCCCGCCTCGGCTGCAGCGACCGAGCGGCGAAAAACAGCGACTTCATCGGCGTCTTTGCTGACTCGCAGGCTCGGCAAAAGATTGCCAAGGTCCACCCAGTGAGCGCCCGCTTCCTTCAGCCCATCCACCAGCGAAACCGGGGTACTCGAAGCTTCACCCGCGACCAGCTTGCCCTCAACATTCCCCAACGCAGACTTTGCAGCCCCGAGCAGCCCCATACGACGAGACCCTGCAGACGCTTTCCCCGAATACCATTCAGGATCGAGAACCTCATCGGCAAAAGCCAAATCAGCGTAAGGCCTCAAGAGATTATCGACGACCAAAATCGCACGCCCCTCCTTGTGCAACACCAGACATGCGCCCGCCAAGACCGAACGAAACTCGTACAAGGATTGGCTGAATCCGGACAAATACGTGATATGAGCGGGCTCGGTCACCACCACGCACTCCACTGGACCCAAGCTCGAGTTGATTTCCTTCCAAAGGCGGTCGCGCCGCCCATGGCATCCTTCTTTGGTCAGCATGCGGGGCGGCATACCACAACGGCAGTTTTCTGCCGAGGGGAAGTCGTGTAGCGTCTCGGGCACACTTGGGAGCTGATTGAGAATGGCAAAAACGGAGATCAAGATCCGCGTCGGGAATGTGCAGTTTTCCGGCCGTGGCGAACCGGAATGGCTTGAGCAGCAGTTGGACAAGGTGCTGAAGGTGGCCTCCGCTTTGGCTCAGGCTCCGGAAGAGTCAACGCTCGAAGCCGGCTCGCTGCGGGGAGATCCCCAGCCAGCCAGCGTGCGCCAGTGGTTGCAGCGTGCAGCAGGCGAGAGTGGTCGCTTAGGAGCAGCCGCTGAGTGGCTCACGCTTCGTAGTCGCCGGGGCTAAACCATGTTTGAAACGCTGATTTCTGTCGACGAGCTGTTGAGGCTCAGGCACGACCTTCAATCAAAACCTGTGATTGTCGACTGCCGTTTCTCGCTCGGCGATCGCCACGCAGGAGCTCAAGCGTACGCCGCTGCTCACATCCCGGGAGCGGTGTTTGCGGATTTGGAGTTGGATCTCTCGGGGCCTGTGATTCCGGGCAAGACAGGGCGCCATCCCCTTCCCGACCCTGGCCTGCTGGCAGACAAGCTTGGGCGCTGGGGCATTTTTTCGGACACACAAGTTATCGCCTATGACGACACTGCCGGCTCTTTTGCAGCACGTTTGTGGTGGCTGCTCGGCTGGCTGGGGCATTCGAAGCGGGCGGTGTTGGATGGTGGCTGGGATGCGTGGCAGAGGGCTCGGGGCGAGCTGAGCCAGGATCTGCCGGCACCGATTGCTCGCGAATTCGTACCCCAATTGAAACCGCACTGGGTGTGCTCAACCGAGGAGGTTGAAGCGGGCATCGCCCACGGTTCGCTGGGCCTTTTCGACGCACGGGCGGTGGAGCGCTATGCCGGGGAAGTCGAACCGATTGATGCCGTGGCCGGGCATCTACCGAGCGCTCAAAGCCTGCCGTTCATGGCCAATCTGATTCACGGGCATTTCTTGCCGCGCGAACAGTTGCGCGCTCGCCTAGACGCGGCGCTTGGAGCCGCCGCTGCTCAAAGCGTGATGTACTGTGGGTCGGGAGTCACCGCGTGCCACAACATTCTCGCAGCCGCTCACGCTGGCTTACCACTTCCGCGGCTCTATGCCGGTTCGTACAGTGAATGGATCACCGATCCCGAGCATGCCGTGGAAACAGGACGGCCACTGAGTCAGTAACCGGACGTTGATACCGCTCGCCTGATCGGCCAATCTGCCTCGGATTTTCAGACCATTTTCAAACCACGCACCCGAAGAGATCTTCCCATGTCTCCTAGCAAACCTCGGCGCAAAGTCGGAACCACTCTCACCCAAACGCCACCCAAACCGGTGGATCGAGGCCATCAGGAGCACACGAAGGAAGCAGATGCCGATGTGGGGCTCCCGGGCAAGCTCGGCCGCAGCATTAAGCTTACCATGCTAGGCGCCGGCTCCGCATTCACGCCACGACTCGTCAATGATGTTCTCAGAATGCCAGGCGCGGAGGCAGGCGAGATTGCGCTCGTGGATGTCGACGTGGAACGCCTCACGACGATGCACACGCTGATCCAAAAGCTGATCCAAAGCCTCGGCAAGACTCGTTGGAAGGTGACAGCTTCGACCGAACGCAAACAAGTGATGAAGGGCTCGCACTACATCGTCAATTGCATCGAGGTGAGCGGCATCGAGTGCGTGAAGCACGATAACGATATCCCGTTGAAGTACGGCATCGACCAATGCATCGGGGATACCATCGGCCCCGGTGGCCTATTCAAGGGCCTCAGAACGATACCGGTTTGGATAGAAGTGCTGCGCGATGTGGAACGCTGGTGTCCCGAGGCACTCGTACTCAACTACACGAATCCGATGAGCATGATGATGCTAGCGGCGGGCAGAACCAGCTCGGTGCCTGCCGTGGGGCTGTGCCACTCGGTGCAGGGCACGAGCCACTTGCTCGCTGGGAGGGCAAAGGTGCCGTATGCCGAAATGGAGTGGGAGTGCGCAGGTGTCAATCACCTCGCCTGGTTCACTAAGCTCAAGCACGCGGGCCAAGATCTTTATCCGAAGCTCAAAGCGCTGGCCGCGAAGGATCTTGTTGGCAAGCCCTCGAATCCCAAAGACGCGGGCGATCTAGTGCGCAAAGATATGATGCTGCATTTCGGAGCTTTCATCACCGAGAGCTCCGGGCACCTCTCCGAGTACCTGCCCTATTATCGAAAACGGAAAGATCTGCAGAAGCTCTATTTGCGGGAACGCTACGAAGGAGAATCGGCATTTTATCGCAACAATTGGCCCACTTGGCGCAAACGCGCCGATGCGGATCGCCTCGAAATGGTGGCTGGCACGCGCAGCATAGATTGGAAGCGCTCTTGGGAGTATGCCTCCTTCATCATCGAAGCCAAGGAGAAGGATTCGCCCTTCCGTATCCACGGCAACGTGATGAATCGCTCTAAAGCGGGCGGCGCATTGATCGACAACCTTCCGCACGATGGAGTGGTCGAGGTGGCGTGCATGATTGATCGCAACGGCGTCAACCCCACCAGCTTCGGTCGCCTACCGCCTCAGATGGCGGCGATCTGCGATTGGCAAATGCGAATGTATGACCTAGGCGCTACCGCTGCCATCGAGAAGAGTGTCGAAGCTGCGATTTACGCGCTGTACCTCGATCCTTATACGGCGGCGATGTGTTCGCCCAAAGAGATCAAGCAGCTGACGCTCGACATGTTCAAGGCCGAGAGCCGGTTCTTGCCCGGTTTCAAGTGAGGCGGGGCCCGTGGCACGCTCAGGGCGAAAGACTGATCCCGATTTGTCGGCGGAGCCCAAGGTAACGCTCGCTGGTGGCAAACATCACGAGATCCTTAAAAAGCTCGCCCTGTTTGCCCTCTTCGACCGCTAAAAGCTCAGCCACAATCGGCAGATCGTTTGCCAACACGAGCCCGGCGCGGCACGCCGTCTTGTCGGCGGAGCGACTGTAACGTTGAAGATTGGTGCGTCCGCCCTCCTCGACAAAGTGCAGGAAGCAGCGCTTGAGAACATCGCGCTGAGCGGCGTCGAGCAGCGGCTCAATAGCCTGCGCGATCGGAGCCACACGCCGCTTCATGTCTTCGGCAATGGGCAAGCCTGGATTACCAATGCAGAGCGCCGCGAGGAAAAGATCCTCCAAATCTGGAATGGCACTGAAGAGAGTCTTCACGAAGTGCTCTTGCCGATACCCCACCAAATGGCGAGCGACCTTGAAAGCATAGCCAGGTTGCGTGAGCCCGGAGAGCGCTTGCCAGCCGATCACGGTCACAGGGGGCACGCCGGGCACGATCTCAAATCCTGTGTCACGCTCCTTCTCGATGTAAACCTGTGGCGTCGGCAGGCCCAAAATAGCTGCCGCCCACGGCAACGCGCGCACTGCCGTGACCGTAGACTCGGTTGGATCTTGCAGATGTTCGGGACTGGGTCGGTACAGGCGTCCATCCCGGCGCAACGCGCTCACGCGGCCGACCAATACTGCCGGCGCTATCACCCCCAAGATCTGACCCGCGATGATCTCTTCTTCAGGATGAAACAGGAAATCGCGCCAACTCTCGGCATGAATGCTCGCCGTGGGCGTGATCAAGCCATGCTTCCTGCCGCGCTCGAAGCAGCCTGCCACCTCGGCATCCGGGCTTCCGAGAGCCACCAGCACCTGAGCCATGCACCACGCAGCATCGTTGTCTCCGCGAGCCACGTACACGCGGTAAAGAGCCAGGATATGTTCGGCGTTCGTGGGATCACGCCGCACCTTACGCCAGATTTCTTGAGGATCTTCGGAGGCCACCTGAGCCGCGCTCTCGAGCCCACCCAAATCGACTTCGACATTCACTTGCGCTTGAGCCCGGCGGAGCTCAGCTTCTAGCTCTCGCACACGTGCTTCGAGCTCACTGATGCGTTGCACCAACGCCTGCGAATCGCCGCCCAGCTGCTGCCCCATTTGAAGAGGTGCGAGTGTGCCCGCACGTTCCTCATACTGCTCGACCACTCGAATATTACGATGGCTCTCGTACGCCGCCAGCATCGCTTCTTCGAGTTTGAGCAGCCGCGTTGGATCTAATCCCAAGTTACCTGCAGCTCGTTCCAGTTGAGCTCGTTCCTCGGCGGTGATAACGCCATCGGCGAGCACCTCGGCAAACATCTCCCCATATTGCGCTTCGAGCCCGCCCAGCCCCAGCGCCCCCGTTTGGGCCCCCGGTGCAAACCCCGCGCCATGCTCAAACTCCAAGCCTTGTGTTCGATCCTTCACAATGTCCCCTCCGTCAGCGGCACATCATCCTCCGAGCCAAAACACATAGCCAGAGGCACCGGAGCAAGCGACGTATCAGCTGGCATCTCTCGCTTGTTCTGGGCCGGTGCGGTAAGGCTGAGCTTTCCGCCCCAACGCTTGCACTTTGGCGCGCATTTTTCAACGAAACTGGTGACGCATGGCCAAGCCCCGCGACCTGGCGGAAGAGCAGCTCCGCATGCTCCCTCGACATCGATCTCTTCAGTCTCGCCCCTGACCTGGAGCTTGAACGTGTACGTTCAGCGTTCGCTGCGCTTCCTGACTTCGAAGGGGACTCAATGACAGACGCCGGGCTTCGTTGCCGGGGGGGTGGGGTTCCAGTCCCGACTCGGAACTAATTCAAGGCGGGCAATTATGTCCAACCCAACGTCGCCGACTACGCTGAGACACCCGGCGACTATTCCGAGGTGGTGATCAGAGCACTCAGCGTGACCCCACGAAATATGAGGGCGAGCCGTAGGGCAATGGCGCTGAAGCCCGAGCCGAGGTATTCTCCTCGGAATATGAACAAACCGCTGCCAAGGCGAACGCTGCTTCGAGGGCTGGGGTTAGCCGGCATTTGCGTTGGCTTACCCGTGCTCGATGCCATGTTAAATGACAACGGGCTGCTCAACCGTTCTGCTCGAGCCGCTGCCGGTCAGCCCGTGAATCTTCTGACCTTCTTCTTGCCGAACGGCGTGAACACCAAAGACTGGTGGCCAACAACCGAGGGGCCGGAATACAGTTTGAGCCGATGCCTTGAGCCCATGGCGCACCTTAAGAGCGAGTTCTTGTTGCTGCAACGGCTCAACAAGGCGGAAGCTTTCCGCAACGAGCAGATCGACAACGATGCTCATCAGCGTGGGCACGCATCTTTCACGACGGGCGGAGGACTTGCAGGAGCGGCGTCCGTTGAGTTTGCTTCCGTTGATCAGGTGGCCGCCCAAGCTCTTGGCGGTGGGACCAAATTCCGCTCTCTCTCGGCAGCACTTACGGGCGTGCGTTCTCCTTCGAACCAGGCGGACCACATTTCCTGGAGCGACGGCAAGACCTTTGCGCCCGCCGAGGATGATCCTGTCGTCTTGTTCAATCGGGTATTCGGGAGTTCAAGCGGTACCGCGACCACGCCCTCCCCTTTGGTCCAATACAAGAAGAGCATCTTTGATTATTTGCAGACTGACGTCCAAGACCTAAAGGGCCGGGTTGGCGCCAAAGATAGGGCGAAGTTAGATCAGTTCATCAGTTCGGTGCGTGATGTAGAAAAGCAGCTTGAGCCCACGCGCCTAGACGTCAGTTGCGAGTCGCCCGCGGGGGTTAACCCGCTCTTGGGCGGACCATGTCCCCCCTTCGATAACGGTCAGGGCAAGTATTCGAATGAGCGCGCCCAACTCCTGATTTGGCTCCAAGTCACCGCCGTTGCTTGCGGGCTAACGCGATTCGGGAGCTTCATGCTGGGCGGGCGAGGGAGCAAACGGCAGTTTAACTGGCTCGGTATACCGAATGCCGATGATGGCCACCACGGCATCTCCCACGACACCACACCTGAGGGGCTAGAACATCAAAGTCTGATCGTGATCGATGAAATGAAGCAGTTCGCTTATATGTTGGATCTCATGCAAGGGATCCAACAGGGTGGCAACTCACTCCTTCACAATTCGATCGTCTTTTTTGCGAATGAATGCGGAGAAGGTGCCGCCCACGATTACAGCAGCACGCCGGTGATTGTGGCTGGGCGTGCCGGTGGGCAAATTAGGAGCGGCCAACATATCGTCTACCCGAATGCGACTCCCTACAGTCGAGTATTTGTCAGTATTCTCCAGATGTTGGGCATGAACGACACCAAGTTCGGCGTCAACGGCGATCAACCACTTTCCCGCCTGCTTGCGTAGGCAATAATGCTAGCCAGAAACTGAGGCCAGACCATCAATTTAGGCGGCTCCAGGCTAATGTCTCTCGGCACCTCCGACATCTTCGTCGCAAGTTTCACGAGGACGCTGATGCATCGCTGGTCGATGCGATTCGGCTCGAATGCAGCCGACTTTGGTTCAGTGATCACCACGGATCAGGACGGCAATCTCTACTTCGCCGGTATCCAACAAGGCGCGATCAATTTCGGTGGCGGTAACGTCGGTGGAGCGGTGGAGCGGGCGTCAGCTCGGTGTTTCTTGTAAGTCTCACCTCGACTGGCGCGCATCGCTGGTCACAAGCGTACGACGATGCGCCGAACGGCATCAGTGCCGTGACGGTTGCTCCGATTACAGCATCTACATCGCAGGCGGCGTGGGCCAGCGGATGGACCTCCTCGGCACCTCGATAAGTCCCGTAAACGGGCAGGCATCTAGCGGGTTCCTAGCCAAGCTAATTCCTTGAAACTGGCGCGGTGCCGAATGGAAGGACTCAAGTCACACCGGTCGGCGGCTGCGGCTTTCGGCGAGAACTGCTGAAAGGTGCTGAAATGAGCCGCGAACGCCCGGCGCAGCCCTCGAAATTGCCTAGACCCATGGTGTGCTCAACCCCCCCGTACCGGGGTCCCTAGTGGGAGCAGCGTTGGAACAGGCCCCGGCAAACGCCGCCAATTTGGAACAGGCCCCGGCAAACGCCGCCAATGACGAGTAGCGTCGGTGAAATCGGATTTTTCCAGCGAAGCACGAAGGACCTCAATAAACTCGGTACTATTGGCAGGGCGCCGTTCAACTGGGTCAAAATTGGGAGCCCGCCAATTTCTCCTCTTGCCAGGGGTCGGCCAGGTGCGCACATTGCGCGCCCCCGAGGAGAAGCTCAAGCAATGGCCGCACGTGAGATTGTATACGATTTAGAAGCTCAGAAGCATTTACTGGAAGGTGTCGAGGCTTTGGCCCGCGCCGTGAAAGTCACCCTGGGCCCCAAAGGGCGCAATGTGGTGTTCCAGAAGGACGCAGGTCTTCCCAGAATCACCAAAGACGGAGTGACGGTCGCAAAAGAGATCGATCTGCCCAACCGGTTAACCAACGTGGGTGTGCGCATGGTGCGCGAAGCAGCCTCCAAGACGGCTGATCTTGCCGGAGATGGCACCACGACGGCAACGGTGCTGACCGAAGCAATCTATCGCGAAGGCGCGGCCATGGTAGCCGCCCGCCACGATGCGATGTTTATCAAGCGTGGCATCGAGCTGGCCGTGGAGGCTGTTGTCGCTGAGCTGAAGAAGATCTCGCGCCCCATCGAGACCAACGACCAAATTGCCCGAGTCGGCACTATCAGCGCGAATGGCGACGAAGAAGTCGGCCAGATGCTTGCCAAGGCCATGGAGAAGGTTGGCAAGGACGGCGTCATCACGATCGAGGAATCGAAGAATACGGAAACCTCACTCGAAACCGTAGACGGCATGCAGTTCGACAAGGGCTACTTGTCACCGTACTTCGTGACGGACACGGCTCGCATGCAGTGCGTGCTCGAAGATCCTTACATTCTGCTGCATCAGCGCAAAATCTCCAACATGGCCGAGCTCGTGCCGTTGTTGGAGCAGATCGTAAAGACCGGTAAGCCGCTCTTGATTATCGCTGAGGATTTCGACCCGGAGGCCCTTGCCACGCTGGTGATCAATCGCCTGCGCGGCACGTTCCAGTGCTGCGCCGTCAAGTCACCGGCGTTCGGTGATCGCCGCAAAGAGATCCTAGCGGATATGGCAGTCCTCACCGGCGGCGTGCTGATTGCCGAGGAAACGGGCCGGAAAGTCGAAAGCGTCACGCTGGCTGACCTCGGCCGCGCACGGCGTGTGGTGATGGATCACGAGACCACACTGATTGTGGATGGGACGGGCGATAAAGCTCTGATCAAGGGTCGCCTCGACCTGATTCGCGCTCAAATTGAAGAGGCCGCCAGCGACTTCGACAAGGAAAAGCTGCAGGAGCGCCTGGCTAAGATGAGCGGTGGTATTGCGGTCATCAAGGTGGGCGCACACAGTGAGATGGAGCTAAAAGAGCGCAAGGATCGCGTGGACGACGCGATGTATGCAACGCGCGCTGCCACGCAAGAGGGCATCGTTCCGGGAGGCGGCGTGGCGCTGCTCCGTTGTCAGAGCGTGCTGGATGAGCTCAAAGTGAGCGACGGCGAGCGAATTGGCGTGAACATCGTGAGGCGGAGTCTCGAAGAGCCTCTGCGCATGATCGCTTCCAACGCCGGCCTTGAGGCAAGTGTGGCCGTCGATAAGGTGCGCAAGGGTTCCGGCGGATTTGGCCTGAATGCAGCCACTGGCGAGTACGAGGATCTGATCAAGAGCGGCGTGATTGACCCGACCAAAGTCGTGCGTTGTGCCCTGGAGCACGCCGCATCCATTGCCGGCACGATGCTCACCACACGCTGCCTGATCGTCGAGAAAGACGACGGCGTCGCCAAGCAGCCCTGGCAGAACCCTGACTACGAGGACTGAAGCAGGAGGGCGAGGCTAGACTCCGGCTGTGGCTCGTTTGCGCGGTGCAGCCGGATTCGAAGAACTCTATCAGAGTCGTTTCAAAGAACGCTGGGCGGAGTTGCGCCAAGCGCTGTTGGCTCCCACCGAGCATGTCCAGCGACCGAACGGCTTCGCGGCGCACTCGTCCGGCCTAGCTACTCACTACGCACTTGATCGGGCTTCGATCCTGGCAGCCGAGAGCCTCTCGCTCGAACCGGGGATGCAAGTGTTGGACATGTGCGCTGCACCCGGCGGAAAGGCGCTGATCCTCGCAGAGCAGCTCTTTTTGAGTGTTTCTGGGGGCGTTGTTGATACTGAGGACGACGGCGTCGCTCGCCGCACGCTCGTGCTGAATGAACTCTCGCGCACGCGGCGCGCGCGCTTGGCGCGTGTGCTCGACGACTATGTGCCACCGGAAATCAGGCAGCGCATTGATGTCCGCGGGCACAACGCGACTCGCTTCGGACAGCATCATCCCAACACGTACGACGCCATCCTGCTGGACGCACCCTGTTCTTCAGAACGCCACGTGCTCGCCGATCCGAAGGCACTCGCGGAGTGGTCTGAAGCTCGGGTCCAACACTTGGCAATCCAGCAATACTCGCTCTTGCGCTCCGCCTTCGCTGCGCTCAAGCCCGGCGGCGTGCTCGTTTACGCAACGTGTGCACTTTTAGAAGAAGAAAATGCCAACGTCATCGGCCGCCTTCATCGCAAGCTCGGAACTGAGTGGAAAGAAGAACCGCTCGGTTTCAACTTGGGACACCCCGAACGGTTCGGCTGGAGCATCTGGCCCGATACCGAGGGCGCCGGGCCGATGTACGTGTGTCGCCTGCGGAAAAATGGCCCAACTTGACGCGTGGCTGCCTTTACGTATTCTCCCGGCCCCTTCGCCAACTTAGCTCAGCTGGTAGAGCAACGGTTTCGTAAACCGTAGGTCTCGAGTTCAATTCTCGAAGTTGGCTCCAAAAACGATAGGGGCGATTGGGAATTGCCCCCGCGCGGGGACGATTCGAAGCGGGGCGGGAGCTGTTGAAGTACAGGTTAACCGAGTCGCTGCGTGAGGGGCACGACCGGGATGTGGTTGCGGGGCCGTGGTTGCGGGGCCGCGCTTGCGGGAGCGCCAGGTGAGCTGCCCTTTTCGTTCCTTGGAATATAGTAAGCATGCTTACTATCTTTTGTTCGACTTTGAGATAGAGGTTACGGACAAGTTTGGGAGCACTACGGCTTGGGCCGGCTTTCGATGTCGATTTCGAGTGGGATGAGAAGAAGTCTGCATCGAACCTCACTCAACACGGCATCTCCTTTCCGGAGGCGGTCACGGTCTTCCTTTGCACGCTACTCGTACGGTCGAAACCCCCGCAGGTCTCGAGTTCAATTCTCGAACTTAACTCCCATTGGACCGAGGAGCCTCTCGGCGATATAAGCGCCGAATGATCGTTCCTAAAGGGTTTCGTTTTGCGGGTCTGGCGTGCGGCTTGAAGAAGCGCGGCGGCTTGGATCTGGGCCTCTTGGTCGCCGACGAGTTGGCGACTGCCGCGGGCGTGTTCACTCGCAATTTGGTCAAGGCAGCACCTGTGCTCGTGGCGCAGGACCGCATCAAAGCTGGGCGTGCCCGAGCCATCCTGGTTAACAGCGGATGTGCCAACGCTTGCACCGGAGAGCCTGGCATGAACGCCACGCTGTCGACGACGCGCGCACTTGCCGAAGCCCTCCATTGCCAGGCCGACGAGATCCTCCCTGCATCAACTGGTGTGATCGGCGAAGTTTTGCGCGCGCCGCTGATTGTATCGCGCGTGCCGGAGTTGATTGAAATGCTTTCGCCCTCCAATTACGAGGCATTTGCTCAATCGATCCTCACGACTGACCGTTGGCCGAAGGTTGCCGAAGTTGAAGTGGGCGGACTGAGCGGTGCCCGGGTGCTGGCCATGGCGAAAGGTGCCGGCATGATTCATCCTGACCTCAGCGGCGACGGTTTGCCGCATGCCACGATGCTTGCCTTCGCCGTCACCGATGCGATTTGTAGCCCAGCAACGCTAGCTCGCGCCTTGGAGCGCGCGACCGAGAAAACGTTCAACGCCTGCTCGGTTGACGGCGATACGAGCACCAACGATAGCATTTTCGTACTCGCATCCGGCAAGGCCGGCGAAGCTTCCGAGAGCGAGCTCGAAGCTGCGTTCGTTACCGTGTTTTCCAAGTTGGCTCAGTCGATTGTGGCAGATGGCGAGGGCAGCGAGCACCTGGTTGAGCTTCAGGTGAGCGGCCTTGCGTCAGAGGCGGAAGCACTGCAGGTTGCCAAAACCATCGCCACCTCGCTGTTGGTGAAGACCGCGTTGGCTGGCAAAGATCCCAATTGGGGGAGAATTCTGGCTGCCGCCGGGCGCGCGCGCGTAAAGTTCGATCCAAACGTTGCCCGAATTGCGATTGATGACATTGGCATCGTTGAGAACGGCGTGGGCGTCGGAAGTGTTGCCGAAGCGCGCGCCAGAGAACTGATGCAAGCGCCCACGTTTTCGATACGGCTTTCGCTCGGCACGGGCCCGGGACACTGCCGTTACTTCATGACGGACCTTGGCCACCAGTACGTCGATGTCAATGCGGGATACCGAAGCTAGGTGAAACCTATTGTTCGGCTCAGCTGGGCGTTCCTGCTTTCCCTGACGGCCGGTGCCTGCTTCTCGCCGCATGGAACTATCGGCGCACTCTTGACGAAAACTGAGGACGATCGCGTCTACGTACGCGATGCTCCGCGCGGGCTAGCCGCTGAGAAATCCGGGCTGCTACCGGGCGATGAAATCCTATTGATCGACGGCGCTGCCGCTCGAGATCTCTCGCCCGAGGCGCTGCACGAGAAGCTTCGTGGCGAAGTCGGTGATCCGGTGAAACTCACAGTGCTGCGTGGCGAACGGGTGATCCGGGTCACGCTCCGGCGGACGGCCGCCCAGCGCTTCAGGACCGGGCCGAGCCAAGGCCCCGGCTTGGATGCCCGCCGAACCCGGTAATTCCTGAGCAATTAGAGTAAAACGACCGGAATTACCAGGCCTCTCCACGGCGCTCAGGGCGAGCTGCCACGGTGAAAAATTCATGTTAGGGTCCGCCGCCTTTGGGGGCTTCCGAGCCCTTGAACGAAGGCATCAACCCCAGCACCAACTCAACCACTACGAGTAATACGCGATGAGCCAATACCTTTTCACCTCTGAGTCCGTTTCCGAAGGCCATCCCGACAAGATGTGCGACGCCATCTCCGATGCGGTGTTGGACGCCATCTTGACCCAAGACAAGATGAGCCGCGTCGCTTGCGAAACGCTGTGCAAGACGGGCTTCATCGTTGTAGCCGGTGAGATCACCACCACGGCTAAGGTGGATTTTGCCAAGATCGCTCGTCAAACCGTCAAAGAGATTGGCTACACCGATTCTTCGATGGGCTTCGATTACAACACGTGCGGCGTGCTCACTGCCATCGAGCCGCAATCACCGGATATTTCGCAGGGCGTGACCGAGGGCAAAGGGCTCTTCAAGGAACAAGGCGCGGGCGACCAAGGTCTCATGTTCGGCTATGCCTGCGATGAGACGCCGGAACTGATGCCAGCGCCTATCATGTACGCGCACCAAATGGTGCGTCAGATTGCCGCGCTCCGCAAAGCTGGAAAAGTGGACTTCTTTCGGCCAGATGCCAAAAGCCAAGTGACGGTTGAGTACGAGAACGACAAGCCCAAGCGCATTGATGCGGTTGTGCTTTCGACTCAGCACAGTGAAGACGTGAAGTACAAGACGCTCAAAGACGCAGTGATGGAGCTCGTGATCAAGAAATCGCTTCCGAAGCACCTGCTCGATAACAAGACGAAGTACTTTGTGAATCCCACTGGGCGTTTTGTGGTGGGTGGGCCCTTTGGCGATGCTGGGCTCACTGGCCGAAAAATTATCGTGGATACCTATGGTGGCATGGGCCGACACGGCGGTGGAGCTTTCAGCGGTAAAGATCCCTCGAAGGTGGATCGCTCGGCTTGCTACTACGCACGCTTCGTCGCCAAGAACATCGTTGCCGCTGGTCTCGCCACACGCGTGGAGGTGCAGGTTGCGTACGCGATTGGCGTCGCCAAGCCGATGGGCGTTTACGTGAACACGTTTGGCACCGGCAAGATCGCCGACGAGAAGCTCCAGAAATATGTCTCTGAGGAATTCGACATGCGCCCCCGCGCACTCATCGAAGAGCTCGACCTGTTGCGCCCGATCTATCGCGACACCGCCGCCTACGGGCACTTTGGGCGCAAGGAATTCTCCTGGGAGAGCACGCACCGCGCCGCCAAGATGGCCGACGATCTTCTCGGTGGA
>Ga0105048_10000583_pt1 | contig 56908 bp, 34 predicted proteins | sample MAT05_FD_78382 | JGI IMG/M metagenome (GOLD analysis project Ga0105048, IMG submission 78382) | Freshwater microbial communities from Lake Fryxell liftoff mats and glacier meltwater in Antarctica - MAT-05 | ecosystem: Environmental > Aquatic > Freshwater > Ice > Liftoff microbial mat | place... | reverse complement strand
CTTCAGGCTGTTCTGATCAGGGCAAACCTCGGAATATGAACACCAATCGTATTTCAGGTAATCGATACCCCAGTTTGCGTAGGTTGTTGCATCCTGCATTTCGTGCTGATAGCTTCCCAGGTAACCTCCACAGGTTCGGGGACCGGGCGAACTGTAAATCCCGAAGCGAAGGCCTTTGCTATGAACATAATCGGAAGTTGCTTTTATATCGGGGAATTTTTCATTGGTAAGTATTTCACCGTTTTTTCCACGTTCCGGTGCTTCCCATCCATCGTCGATATTTACAAAGGTGTAACCGTGATCGGCCAACCCGCTGCTGATAAATACGTCGGCCGAAGCTTTCACTTTTTCATTATCTACAGCAAGTCCCCATACATTCCAGCTGTTCCATCCCATGGGAGGAGTAAGAGCCAACTTGTCACCAATTACGATTCGCAAATCCCGTTTAGCCTCACCCTTCTCATTTTTAGCGCTTAAAGTAACAGTATACTCGCCGGCTTTTTCAACTTTGCCCGTAATAATTCCGGTTGCTGCATCAAGAACGAGTGCTTCGGGGAGGTTAAGTGCCGTAAAAGTCATAGGACGAACTCCGGTAGCCGGAATTCTGAATAAGAATATCGAACCGGGATGAGCGCCAAATACTCTGGCACCATTTATACGAGGAGTTTCAGCCGGTTTGGGAGTCAGGATATAAGGGAAATCCTGAGATTGAATTATTTTGCTTTTCCCTTTGGATTCGGTAAAGGTGTATTTTGCAACTAACCTCGCCCCATTTACATCATCGAAATCGAAACTCAATGTATCTGTTGCCCCGATTTCTAGTTTCAGATCCGTACTTTTTGTCAGGTATTGTTTTTGTGTATTGGCATCATCGACACTCACTTCTATTTTACCGGAAATGGAAGTAAAACTACTTATATTACTGATTATTATCTTTTTGGAATATTTCCCATTATTCAGTTGTAGCCCTGACTTTACATCGTCGATAATCAGGTAATCTTTTAAATCACGCAGAGAAACAAACATTTTGGCGATGCTGAATCCGCCGCCGCCGCCATGATCGTAAACCCGCACTGATATTGTATTTTCCCGATCCCATAATATACGTTTATCGTTCGCCGGAATAATATACAAACGTGATTTTGAATATGCCGATTCGCCCTTATGAAATTTGGTTGTATCGCCATCATTAACCAGGATTCCGTTTTTTCCCAAAAGATGGCCATTCAGATAGGTTTCGTCATAATCGTCGATTTTTCCCAGATTTATATCCAGCGAATCTTTAAAGAAGACCTGTTTCAGCATTTGTTCAGGAAGCTTAAAAGTTTTGCGGTACCAAGCATACCCGTCGTAACCGGGATAACCCTGCGATTCCCAGATTTGACCTGCCACCAGAGTGTCCCATGTGGCATCATTGTATTCGGGCATTGCCCAGCCGAGGCTGTCGCCGGTTTTAAACTTCCATTCCGAAAGATCGATTACTTCAGGAACTGATTTGGGTGTGCACGACCAAAGCGCGATAACAAAAATAAAAAAGGCAGGAATGATAAACTTTTTCATGTGATAAAGCGGTTAAGGTTAGTGAATGTTTTTTTAAAATTCTTTCCGGTGATTTGATATTAATTACTCAACTTTAATAACACAAGTTGCCGTTGGGAGTCCATTGGTTTTGGCCGTTATCCTGATATCTCCTTTTTCCCTTTCTGACCTTATAACCAGAAGGCATTTCCCTTGGTAGGTTGTTCTGGAATTGCTTTGGTACAATTCGTTGCTGTATGTGTCGCCGTTACAAACTCCGGCATTATACCCGGCGCCCTTTACTTCAAAATCAACCAATGCATCGGCATCAGGCACGGTAATTCCTTTATCATCAACAAACCTGATTTTAATATACGATAAGTCCAATCCATCAGCTTTTATGGCTGACCGGTCGGGTTCCAACACTAATTTAACAACTTTTCCGGCAGTAACTAATTCGTGCTGGTCGACAACTTTACCTTTGTTACGTCCTATGGCTTTCAACGAGCCTTTTTCGTATGGCACTAACCAGGTTATCACTGAATCCTGATTGGTTTTTAAAAGCTGACGCCCTTGAGATTTTCCATTTACCAGAAGCTCAACTTCCTCGCAATTTGTGAAGGTTTGTATTTTAACCGTTTTAAATTTCTCCCAGTTCCAGTGCGCAGCCATTGGATACCAACTCCAGCTTTTACCCGAATAATTGCGGTTCCATTTATTTACAACCGCGGTATCCTGTTCGAACACCATGGCCCTTACCATAGGCTTTTTTGAAAAATAGGATTGGTGAAGATAGCCGAGCGGAGTCAATTCGTCGGAAAGATCATAGAATGCCCTGGCCCATGTTTTGGTTGGCCATAAGGATTCGCCCAGGTAATCCATGGCACTCCAGTAATAATATCCGGCAACATAAGAGGTATCCATTTCCTGCCAGGCAATTTTCCTTCGTTTAAAATCAGAGAGGTTGGTACCTGTTTCAGAAGCGATAAAAGTCAACTGTGGATAATTCTCATGGTCACGTTCAAAAAAGTGCTGGGTATAATTGCAACTAACCACATCCATGTTGAAAGCCATAGGTGGAGGAGCACTCTGCATGAAGGTTTCGAATCTGGGATAGTTTTCCCATTCCACATACCAGCCAGAGTTGCGACTTGGAAACAGAGCGACAGTAACCTTGCGCGAAGGATCATACTTTTTCACTTCACCGATAAGGTATTTCAGTCGGGTAACTCCATAATCGGGATTATCGGACTGGGTCTCGAACTTTGCTTCGAATTCGCCGAACTGACTATTTACTTCATTTCCCACGCTCCAGATATAGACCGAAGGATGATTACGATCGCGCTTTACAAAGCTTTCAATATCTTTTGCGGCACCGTCCATAAAGGAAATTACTCCTCCGTAATACTGAGATGTCCATTTATCGTAAGCTTCGTCGAAAACAAGTATGCCCATTTTGTCGCATAAACTGAGCAAAACGGGTGAATGAGGATTGTGGCTTAATCGCACCGAGTTACAGCCCATATCTTTTAATAGCTGAAGTCTTCGCTCGTAACCACGGGCAAGCGCGGCAGACCCGATGCATCCAAGGTCGTGATGGATATCACCTCCAACTGCAATAACTTTTCTACCGTTAAGCAACAGACCTTTATCTGGCGAAAATGCAATTTCACGGATTCCGAAACTGGTTTCATATTTGTCGCAAAGTGTTTCCGAAATATAAACTTTTGAAACAGCTTTGTACAAATTGGGTGCTTGCAGATCCCAAAGAGCCGGTTTGGGAACTACAATTTCCTGATGAAAAACATATTTGCCGTTTTTCATAACTGGAACTGTGGCTTTTGCTGAAGCGATCATCTTTCCTTCCGGATCCAGAATTTCGGTAAGCAAAGTTGCCTTTTTCAAAGTGTCGTAGGAATTAGAAACTTCGGTTTCAATGCTAACAGTGGCCTTACTGGTCGTAATAACTGGAGTAGTAATATACGTTCCATAAAGCGGAATACTGAGCCTATCGACAATATTCAGCCACACATCGCGGTAAATACCTTCGCCGGTATACCAGCGGGATGTTTCCTTTGTGGTGTTATCGTAATAAACCTCGATTAAATTTTGCTTATCAAAAAACACATAAGGCGTCAGGTTGTATTCGAAACCGATATAGCCGTTTAATTGCTGGCCAAGATATTTCCCATTAATCCATACCTGGGCATCGCGGTACACGCCGTCGAATTGAATCAAAACCATTTTACTCTTTGCTTCAACGGGCAAGGCGAATGATTTCCTGTACATGCCGCAAGATAAAGGAAGCCAGCCGTTTGCACTCGTGGAATTTTCCTTTGAGAAACTACCATAAATAGCCGCATCGTGAGGCAATTGTACCGTTTTCCATTCGCTGTCTGAATTGATAGGACCTTGCTTAAATTGCCAATCGAAATTAAATTGCGAGGTATGTCGGCCCTGTGACCAGGCATTTCCCGAATAGCTACAAAAAGCTATTAAAGCAATCCAAAACACTTGTTTCATACTATTGATTTTAATTAGTTAAAGCTATTCTTTTTATCAACCTTATATCAGATTTAGTTTGGGAATTATCCGTCTATTTCATCTCAATTTTCACAACCGTATCGTATTCAACAGGTTTCTGAGGTGAACTTCCAACGTTAATAAACAGGTTGCCGGGTTCGTTATTTCCCCACCAAGATTTCTGAAACGAAAGTTCTCCACCCGATTTAAGGAGATAAATGTTTTTTACCTTGTCGCCGTCAACTCCTTTGGCGTTCAATTGTCCCAGGTTTGGATTCATCCAGTGGGCATAAATTGTATTTCCTTTTTGGGTATATCGTCCCCAATCGGGTTTTGCTAAATTGGATGCTCCACAGCCATAAACGCTCTCGCCATTCGTAGTCATCCATTTACCCACTTCAGTGAGAATATCTATACTTTCCTGAGGAATTTTCCCACGGGCATCAGGACCAACATTAAGCAATAAGTTGCCGTTTTTACTCACGCAATTCACAAGGGTTTGGACTATTAATTCAGGGGATTTCCAGTTGTGGTCCTGTTCGGTGTAACCCCAACCACCATTCAGGGTCAGGCAGGTTTCCCATGGAATTGGATTGTTGTATTTGTCGAAAAGTGGTGCATCAGGAATTCCTTGTTCAGGGCTTTCAAAATCGCCGATTGGTTTTAGCATCCTGCCCTTTGTTGAAGTACCTTCGTTGACAGAAAGCCGGTTATCCAGAATGATATCAGGCTGATATTTACGAATCATCGAAACCAGTTCGGAAGCTTTCCATTTTTCGCCACTATATTCGTCGAACGAATAATCGAACCACATGATGTCAAGTTGGCCATAGTTTTTAACCAGTTCCTCAACTTGTCCATGCATGTATTTCAGGTAATTATCCCAGTTAAAAGTGCGTTTAGCGTATTCTTTATCGCCGCGCTGTGGGTGATTGCCCACATTGGGATAGTCGGGATGATGCCAGTCGATAAGTGAATAATACAAACCAACTTTCAATCCTTCAGCACGGAAAGCATCCAGAAACTCGCGAACCAGATCGCGTCCTCCGAAGTTATTACTGAGTTTGTAATCGGTGAGTTTACTGTCGAACATACAGAACCCATCGTGGTGTTTGGCGGTTAAAACGGCATATTTCATTCCGGCAGCTTTAGCAGTTTTTGCCCATGCTTTGGCGTCGAAATCTTTTGGATTAAACTCATCCACATATTTCTGGTAGGTTTCAGTGGTTAAACGCTCATCTGATTTTACCCACTCGCCACGCGCCGGAACAGCATACGCGCCAAAATGGATAAACATTCCGAATCGCGCATCACGCCACCATTGGGTGCGGTTCATTACCTGCTGGTAATTGGCGGTGTAGTCTTTTGAAGGTGTTTCCTGGGCAAATGTGGTGCTGACAGTTCCAAGAAGCAAAGCCAGCCATAGTAAGAATAGATTTTTCATTTATTAATTTATAAAGTTGTTTATCTGAGCATTTTGTTTTTTATAAAAATAGAGAAAGAAAATATAAAAACAGGCTTTTGATTGCCTTACTCAAATAATTCATTTTCATAAAATATTATTGAATAATTGGTTCACAAACTACCCTAAACCCAATCCCTCTAAAATCGGAGTACCACCAAATGCTCTTGGGTTGCTGTGGGTCGGTTTTCAACCAGGCTTCATTTCGTGTAAAATCGCGAGATGCACAACGTAAATCAGCAGCATCGGAAGCATAATTTCCACCTCGAATCACATACTCATCCCCTTTGGTTACCAATGGATTTTTCACCTGATTGCCCGAAGTTGAATAAGCATCGGCAGCATATTTATCGGCACAATATTCCATCACATTGCCGAGCATATTTTTCAACCCGAAAGGATTGGCTTTAACTGCGCCGGGTTCCTGTGTCTTGTTTGTGCTGTTTTTACTGTAAATTACATAGTTGCCAATACTATCGGTTGAAGCACTTATGAACTTTCGCAAGAAACCTTTGTCGGAGAATTTGCCCGGTTCGCCCTCGAAAAAATAAGGCGTTTCTGTTCCGCCGCGGGCACTATATTCCCACTCGGCTTCAGTTGGTAAACGGTAATTCTTGCCTGTTTTCTTCGAAAGCCATAAACAAAAAATTTCAGCTCCATAATGGGTCATGGTAATAGCCGGACGATTTCCTCCGCCCCAACCTTGTTCAGGGTTTCCGTAAGGTGGAGTTGCGCCTGAAATGGCATCGACATTGGGATTGTTGTTATTGGCAAAGACTTGTACCGGGGGAATTCGCCCTTCGGACATAGTATTTTCGAAAAACGACCAATACTGTTCCCAGGTAACTTCAACTTCAGACATGAAAAAAGGACTAACAGCCACCGTTCGCACCGGAGCTTCATCTTCCTTATGAAAAGCTTCTTTTTCTGTGCTTCCCATTTTGAATGAACCACCGGGAATGGTTTTCATACTTATTGTAACCATCGTTCCGGGAATCGTTTCGGTAAAATCAGAGAACGAAGTGATTCTTGCCGGTTCTTTGAAAAATTTGGTGGTATCGACCGACCCTTTTCGTTTTGCTCCAATCCCTTCGAACTTCCCATGTTTGTAATTGGGATTTGCATGGCCGGCATCCAGATGGCAACTGATACATTGCAAATCCAGTTTTTCCACTTTGTTTTCGTAATAAAGATGGGCAGTTATACCATCGGGTGTAACTCCTTTGGGGTATAGATTCTGGTGACAATCGACACATGAAGCATTCGGAATGTACTTCACCGCATTTTCTAACAACGATTTTTCTTCCCAATTAATATCGGCGCTATCTTTGGTTATATATCCCCAAACGTCGCGAACACCCAGCTTTGCTTTTGCTGAATAATGCGCCCATGTTTGTTCCTGAGGCGGCAAATGGCAAGAAACACAGTGAACTTTTACGCCGCTTGAGTTATTTACATGGATCGATTTCGTCCAACTCTCTTCGGCATGTGGGTGCATGTGGCACTTCATGCAAGATTTATCGGTTGAAAAATAAACCGAAGTTTTGTAAATCGACCCTAGAAAAATCAAACCAACTATAAATCCACTTATTAGCAAAACAGAAGTTTTTCTCAGGAAATCAGTTGGCATAGGTCTATTGTTATTTAATTTATATTTCAAAATCAACAGATGTAAATTGAATCATTCCAAAACTTCTATTTAATCACTATTTTTTCTGTATCACTTCTATTTCCATTTTTAACGGCAAGGATATATAAGCCTTTTTTGAAATTTCGTACATCAATGAATGAATCACCATTATTGAGTTTCAGCTCCTGACTTACAATTTTACCATCAATGGATGTTATAGAAATCACAGAGTTAATTGGTGCATTTTTGATGGTAATGAAGCTAGAAGCCGGATTTGGGTATATCTCTAATTTGCTGTATGAGACTTCTGAAATCGAAGTCCAAGAGTCAAAAGTGCCATAAACTTCAGCCGAAATTAGCGAGACTCCGCTGGTTGACGATCTCGCATTAACAGTTAACCTCAGATAACGCCCTTTTTGAATTAATCCAGCAAGTTCGTCAATAGCACCATTTTGCGCTGTAAGTTTTTTAATGGTAGAAAACAACACTCCATCCGTTGAAATTTCAAGCAAATAATCCTTTGCATAATTAGTTGACCAGGTTAATTTTATACTATTCAAAGTGTACACTGCGCCGAAGTCAATTGTAATCCATGGATTAAGATCGGTTGAGATGCTACGCCATTGAGTTGTTGCAGACCCGTCAACTGCTTTGGCTCCCGAGTAGAATGTTGAATAATCCGAACTTGTAGTAATTGCCTTATTTAATGCAATATCATTTAAAGTTGAGACCATTATTGAATTCGAAGTAGCACTCCAATTACCTGCAGCATCGCGAGCTTTAACAGTAAATTCAAAACTCGTGCTTGCAGTTAATCCTTTAACAGCAAGTGATGTTGTGATTGTTTTTCCTACAGAAATTCCATCTTTAAATACTTCATAACCTGTAACTCCAATATTGTCAGAAGAAGCGATCCATGTCAATGTAAATCCGCTGGCAGTTATACCAGTTGCTGCTAATGATGTAGGAACTTCAGGAGAAATAACATCGGGGTTTTGTCCTAATTTAGCCATGCCAAACAAAGTTGGACTGGTCCAGGTGCTACCATTATTGTTATTCCAAACGAGAATTGCATCTTCATTTCCTCCATCATCGTCGGCCACAATTACATCAATACCGAGTTTCCATCCACTTTCGGGAATGATGCCTAAAGTAGCAAACGGTATTTTGGCTTCGAGTCTGTAACCACCATCAACTGTCACATTTGAAAGTACAATATTAGCAATCGCATTCTTATGCGTTTCAGTGAATTTTGTTGCCCCCGGTCGAATATAGTACTGATAATCGCGATCGGTAAATGCTGTTGAACGGTCACCATCAGCATCAATAAAAATTTCAATACGGTCATCAAGATACCATTCCGGGCCATTTACTATAATTGTGTCATCCTTAACATCAACAAAAAAGTACAAATTAGCATTATCGTAAACGGCAGTCCATGTGGCATTTAAATCATCGATATTGGAAATAGAACCAGTTACCAAATTGCCAACGTTGTAATCAGATCCCGTCCATGATAGTTCTTTTGTGCCATCAATAATTGGTGCTAATTCTGTAAATGGAATTAGAGCATCAAATTCTAAGGTCTTAACTTTAAGCTCAGTACTTGCATCTGAAATATTTCCAGCATTATCAACTGCTTTGATAGTTAATGAGTAAGTAGAATCAGGCTTAAGTCCAATAAAATCAAACGAAGTCGAATCAGAACTTCCAAGATAGTTCGAGCCATTGAAAAGCGCATAAAAATTCACCTTAATATTATCGGTAGAAGCAATCCATTTCAGATTAAAACGATTTGATTTAATGGAACTTGCAACCAATTCTTGGGGAACTGAAGGTACTTCATTATCAACTTCTCCCAATTGGTCTTTTTTCCAAAAATAACCTTTGCTCATAGCATCATTTTTCAGTTTATTGAAATTGGCATACCAGCCTTCAGCGGAATTATCAGGGTGCGAAACAGCCCATATCCACCAGCCAAGTCCTAAGCGTTCATGTGTTTGAACCTGAAACTGTTCGCCATCCAAACTAACTTCCGAATTAAGGCTATTCACCACTCCTTCAGGCCAATTCACCTCAGTTGACATAGCCGGATAAGCCCGGTGAATGGCACGCATGGGTACAGAACTTTTAGCAAATGTATTAGTAGCGTTGTCCCAACCCAAATAATAGGTATGATATCCGACTGCCGTTTTGCTCCAATCAACAGGTCCAACAAGCGATTCGAACCTTACAACACCTTTAATAAAATCGTTGTTTGAAGAAAAGTCGCCTTCGCACGATGGAGGTGTCATAATAATTACGAAAGCATCGGCTGCTGCGTTCCTAATCAGTTTGTACATTTCCACCTGAGAGTTCATAACGGTATCGCGGTCATTCGCTACAGTAAAGGAGTTGCTTCCCGCAACAACTTCATTAGCCATTTCGAAAATTACATTCGTGCGATTTGCAAAATATGGTGCAACCACACTCCAAAATTGTAAGGCATAAGGTAAATTAACAGGACCCTTCCATGCAGTATGAAAATTTATACAGGCATACATTCCATTTACTGAAGCATGATTAACCGCTGAATCCAATACTTCCAAACAATGTTTTACCTGAACCGAATCGCTAAAATCGGTAATATCTGCAGGATTGGGAAGTGTTCCGTTTTGGCGTGCATAGACATCGAACCAAGCCTGAAACCAGATAATACGTACTGAATTTAAATTCTCATTGGCCTGATCGCGGAAAAAAGAAGCACTAATTTCCAAATCGTTGGCCTGTACAGATTTGTTTGTAATCCAGGGAGAAGCCCCACGTAGCGGAGTATTAGCATCAGTGCGCAACACTTTCAGTTTTTTAGTAGTATCTGTTGGATCCGTAATTTGCTCCACATGAATCCTTGCCCTATCGGTGGGTAACGAAACAGATTGAGCAAATAAAAATGCCTGGTTAAAAAACAATAAGGATATAGCTACCACAAAAGTGTTTTTTCTTCTTTTATAATTCCAATTTTTCATTTTGAAGATTATTTAATTGATTTAAATATTTTACAAAAAATCCGAAAACAGTTAACACGAGCAAATGTATAGTGGTAAATACTTTCTGCACCGGTGAACTACGTTACAGTTATCAATGAATTATTCTTTAATTTCTAATAAGCTTTGACGATAATGTTAATACTTTTTTATTCTAATGTCTTTAAACTGGACTTTCATTGCCGGGCCAACATGAACCTGAAGAGCCAGCAATCCCGACACCAACCGGGCTTTGTCGTAATCCCTGATTTCAGACATTACTACATCGTTTATCCGGAGTAAAATCAGGTTGTCGCGCACAATTACATGGTAGTCGTTCCACTCGTTTTCCTTATAAACTTTCAGCAATTCATCGGAGTCGCCCGTGCTTCCGGCATCTATTCGTTTTCCGTCTTCGTTAATGACCACTTTTCTTCCGCGCGGTGCCAGAACTTCGCGAAGCTTATACTCCATAATTGTTCCAACCCATACGTGATCGGCAGAAAAGTCGGCCTGAACACCCACCAACGACTCCTGGTTTTCGGCATCGGGTGTGCGTTCGAAGCTATGAAAGTAAATTCCTGAATTTCCACCATTGAGTTTGAATTTTGCTTTCAGCTCAAAATCCTTCAAATCTCCACCTTCCCAAATCAGATAATTGTTTTTATCTACATGTTCTTTATCGGTAGTTTGGCCGGTGATACAGCCATCTTCAACCGACCAGATTCTCGATTCGCCTCTCCACCCTGTTAAATCCTTTCCATTAAAAATGGAGACAAATCCTTTTTCCAAGTCAGGTTTTTGCTGCGGGATTGGCTTTACCGTGCATTTTAAATCTCCCAATGCAAACTGTGTCCCAGCCAACAGGAAAGTGAGTATTTTTGTATCGCGAAAAGAATCTCCGCTATGTCCCAATGCCGAATGAAAAACCCGCCCTTTCCCATAGTTACTAATCCAAGACAAGGGATAATCTTTATTTGGCTGTGAACCTTTATCAGCAGTTTCTTCCATGCTCAGGCTAAACAAAACCCTTACATTTTCCCGGTTTAAAACTTCAGAAAACTGGTAAATTTCATCGCGAAAAGGCAATAACCATTTGTCCTTTCCTTCAAAAGTGGCACAAATTGGGTGATTCACATCTTCAATTTTAACGGTAAGGGGACTCTTTTCGTCGTAATTCCACGAATGCTGAACTAAGTTTCCACCAATCATTTCAAGAAAGCTATTGTTTACGAGCTGTTCCGAGTCACTAACTTTTCCGCCACCAACAGATGCAGCATGAATGACGATTAAGCCTTTTCCCGATTTAACAAAGTTGATTAACGCGAGTTTTCGTTGTTCCGAAGCAGGGAATTCGCCCCAATTGTCGGACAAGGAAAAATTATTCAGGACAACAGCATCGAATTTGCTCAGGCTTTCTTGTTCAAAAACAGAAGGGTCACTGCTCACAGTTGCAGTATATGCGCCTGTTTTTGTCCCCAGCAGCTCGAATGCTTTGGAGGTGAAATCAACAGCTTCGGCATGGTAGTAACTGTTCAGACAATTAAAAACCAGCACATTTCGGGAATGTTTAGGCTTTACCGAAGCTTTGGCCGGAAGATATGGCGTTAATTGTTCAGTAATTTTATCAGTGGATTGTTGCGCTTCTGTAGTTTGGATGCTAATTGTAAGTACAATTGGAAATAGAATTGAGTAGAGTATAAGTTTCATCTGTTACATTTTTTATTTCAAGTTTCTTACCAGTCGAATTTTAGCCGAATTGCTTCCGCTGTATCCAAATTGTTTACCATTGCTGAACGATTTCACCCACACGTTCCAATCGCCAACTCGTTCCGACGACCAGTACCAATCGCGCTTGAAGCCACCAATTTTATCTTTGTTTGTGTAAAGGCATTCAAGTTCGCTTTTGGTTGGCAAACGCCATCCCTGGCCAATTGCTTTGATCTTGTCGTTTGCATCGTACCACGAAAAACTTCCTGCAATATCCTCCTTCTGCACTTCCAGTTTGCAATCGGATAGGATAATAGAAGCATCATCAGTTCTGGAATAAGCGGAAATAAAGTTCGCGTTTCCGGCAATTAAACCTATTGCTGAAATCAGCAAAATGGTTATAAAGAGTATTGATTTTCTCATTGTTAGAGTAGTTTAGAGATTAAATATTCGCATCTTTCCCTGGCCGTGGAACATCGCCTTCGCGATAAAAAGGAAGTGGTCCCATTGTTAACTTTGAGATGTCGGTTTCTTCGGGACCGTAGCGTAAATCAGACGACATCATCTCGTCCCATTTCAAGAGTTTACCTGTATAAGCGGCTTCACGCCCCATGATGGCTACCATGGTTGAGTTGGCCAAATCGAGTGCCTGATTAATTTTTTTATTGAGCCTGATTGATTCTACCAAATGAATATGTTCCTGTTCGTAAGGGTTTTTCATTGGATTCTTTTCATAATCGTAGGCCCAGAGCACCTTGCCATCATAATCCTCGATGCGAATATCCTTCTGATCATTTAAGTAGACGATTCCTTTGGTTCCAAGTATTCTTTCACCAACATTAATTTCACATCCACTCATCTGCCGGGTTGTTGCCAGCATACTTTTACCATTCTCGAAGATGTAAGTTCCGCAAAAGAAATCGAAAATATCGCCCATTTGCCGGCGTGCACATCCTCCAAAGCCTTCGGCGGTCATTGGATTCATACCCGAGAACCACGAAACAGCATCGATGTTGTGCATACCAATATCCAGTACATGATCGCCGCCTAGCCATTTAATGTTCGATTGATTGCGAATGTTGTATTCCATGTCGCTCCATTCGGGTTTTCGTTTGGCTACCCAGCCTGCACCAGTATTAAAATGGGCTTCAACGGCAATGATGTCACCAATCTGTCCATTTTTCATTTGCAGGTAAGCTTCCCAATAATCCCGGCTGTGACGACGTTGGTTTCCGGTTACAATGGTCAATCCGGCAGCTTCAGCCATTTTACCCGCAACAATTAAAGTGCGAACTCCAACAGGATCAACTCCTGCAGGTTTTTCAACAAACACATGTTTACCTGCTTCAACAGCCTCTTTGCAGATGTACGGATGAAAATAGGCTGGTGTACAAATCAATACCAGGTCGATTTCGGGCATAGCCAAAACTTTTTTGTATGCGTCGAAACCCAAAAAGCAGTTCTCCAGAGGAACTTCATTGTTGCTCTTTTCCTTTAGCATCTGGCGGCAACCATCCAGTTTGTCTTGAAAAACATCGGCTAAGGCAATGATTGATAAATTTGAGCCAGCCATCAGAAATTGTGTTGCTGCGCCCGAACCACGGCCTCCACAGCCAATCAGAGCAGCGCGAATAGGATTTCCATCGGGTGCTTTGTCTGAAAAAGAGAACATCCCCAATTCTTCCGGACTCATTTTTTTAGCTGATGCTGAATTGGAACAAGCCGCAATTGAACTTGCAACAGACGTTATGCCCAGGGTTAATGCCGCTCCCCCCAATGCAGATGTTGTGAAAAAATCTCTACGTTTCATTTAGTATTTGTTTAATTAGCTGGTTATTATATCTGTAACAAAAAAGGCAAAAGAATAAGAAACGACATGATCAGTATTCCATAACAATTGCAGTGTGCATAGTGAATGTTGGCACTTTTACAATTATTTTATTTCCATCCTTCCTGAAACTCAGTTTTTTGCCTTCTGGAATCTGAACTACTTTTTTCACTTTCTCCGGAACGATAACTTCAATCTCAACACCTGAAATTGGTACAAAATCTTCAATAACCTGAACATCACCACGCTGCAATGCAGGAGCATAAAGTAAATGAGCTACATATCGGTTTTCTTTTTCCTGTTTCAGGAAACTTACCCGACCGCAACTTTGTAGATTTTTTACTTTCAGATTTGGCGACTGATACAGCAAATCGATGGCATTACTAACCATTTGGCGATGAAGTCTGACTGCGCTGGTGTAATACATCTGATCGAGTTTGTGGGCAAAGAAAATTACATTGCCATTTTTGACCACTGCCGGATATGCGGAATCTTCCAGTTTATATGGAGTTGCCCTATGTCCCGAGTATTTTTCCCAGGTGCGGTTAAAATAAGGTTCCCGAATGGCAGCTAATGTTGACGCTGATGTTGGTTTAATAAGCAATGCCGGTTCGTAATTCAGGAAAGGAGTACTTACCACATCTTTACCCAAATCAGGTTTAACCACTGTGAAATCGAAGTTAAATGCTGAAGTTCCCAGATAGTCTACTCCCATTTCAAGAGCAAACTTCTTCCCACTTTGATCCATTGCTCCCTCTCCAAAAACTATCAGTTTGCCACCACGTTTCACCCAGTCGTTAATTTTCTGCGCCTGATTTTCAGTCAGACATTGCTGACTTGGGATAATCAACAATTCAAGCTGATCCAGATTATTTTCATTGGCAACAATAAAATCGTTGTGTGTTTCAAGCAGGATATTCACCACGCCATGATCGGCTTTATCATTAAGCGTCAGCCACATACCCAGTTTAGATACCGGCATTCCCCCTAAACCATATTTTTCGATTTTCTCCACATATTCGTAAGCCTTTCCAATATTCCGATAAGTTTCTATATCCATTTGTCCAGAGGGATGCAACTGGTCGCCAAAATTGCAGGAAGCACCGTATGAAATCATTGCAGCAGCCTCATATTTGATTGCATCCGAATTTTTGAATCCTCCAAACTCGCCCCATGATTTATGGAATTTTCCACTCATGGCGACAATTGGATTCCCATTTTGCAGGTGGTACTTTGCTTCCAGTGGAAGTTTGTCGTAACCACCCCAAACAGTAGGCAAATCTTCCAACTCCTGCTGGGTATTCATATCATAAAGACGATTAACAAATCCACCTTTATTTACCAAATGAGTTGCGCTGTTAAAATATACAGTAGCTTCTGGATGAAATTGATTGATTAATTCCCGTAGTTCGCGCATGTGCTCCTTCACAGCCAATGCTGCACTTTTAACAACTGCGGCATGGTCATTAATGTCGATACCTTCCTTTTTCATTCGAGCCATGCAATATTGGCAATAGCAACCATTGTCCATCACATGGTAAATATCAAACCAGAAACCGTCAACCTCATAGTTTTCGCAGATTTCCTTTACCTGTTTCATAATATGCTGGTGATATGGGCCAGTATTAGCCGGACAAAGCCACAACCAGGCATTTTCGGTTTTCACATCGGTTGGTTTGGCGTCAAAATCCCAAAGCAAACCCTGAAATTGCCCATTCTTTTCACGAGCTACCCAATCAGGATGCTCATCAGCTTCGGTCGCCGACCATCCGACGCTGTAATAAATGGGGCATTTTACTCCAATCTCGTGACAAGCTTCAATTTGAGCGCCAAGCAAGTCAAATTTCAAATTGGGGTGCATTTCCCCAACTTTGGTCGGGTAATAACTCCAGCTGTGGTGGCACTTAGCAAAAATGTTAATCTGGTTTACATGGCCCAACTTCAGCGTTTCCTGCCATTGCTTTTTATTGAACTTTTCTCCAATTCCGGGAATAAATTCGGAAGTATGAAAGTCGAGATGAACCTGTCGCGAAGGAAGAGGTTCGTTAATTGTTCGCTGTGTCAATTGCGCCTGCAAATAAAGATTTGTAGCGAGTAGTAAAATTATGAATAGCTTTTTCATCCGTGGTATTATTTTTTTGTTACTCAACGATTTTCTTTTTGTAATAGGTATTTCTGATTGTATTTTTTATAATGTTTATCCTTTTTATAAAAAGCAATTGAAGGCTTTTCCTTCTTTTTCTGTGGTGTTAGTTAAATTGTCTTGCACGCTTTGTTGCAAAATAAAGAATTCTTTAATACCAAAGTGTTAAATAACTAATCAATGCATATTTACCATTGAAAATGCACCGGGAATTTAATAAGCTTTTCATAGATGCGCCTTACTGCTTCCATTTCAGTGTTTGACAAATTGGGTAAATCGAGTGCTTTCACATTTGATAGCGCCTGCTGTGGGCTAGATGCGCCGGGGATTACACATGAAACTTCGTCGAACATTAATATCCATTTCAATGCGATAGCTGCCAATTCCTGATTAGGGAAGATCTCTCTGAGTTCTTCAACAGCTTCCAATCCTTTGGCATAATCAATTCCGGAGAATGTTTCACCTTTATCGAACGCAGCGCCATGAATATTGAAGTTCCGATGATCGTTTTGGGAAAAGACAGAATTTGCGGTAAATTTTCCGGTAAGTAACCCACTTGCCAATGGAACCCTAGCCATAATACCAATGTCTTTTCGTTTTGCTTCCTTGAAAAACAATTCAGACGGACGAGGACGGAACATGTTGAAAATAATCTGCACCGAGCAAACATTTGGGTATTCAATGGCCTTCAACGCTTCCTCAGGTTTTTCAACACTTACGCCCAGGTTCAGAATCTTCCCTTCTTGTTTCAATATATCGAACAATTCAAAAATCTCAGGACGATAATAAACCTGAGTTGGAGGGCAGTGTAGTTGGATGAGATCCAGACATTCCAGATTCATATTCTTCAAACTGGCTTCAACGAATTTGCGTAAAACATTTGGCTGATACGATTCATTATTATGAGGTTGCAATTGCCTTCCGCATTTGGTCGCCACATAAATACGTTCTGAACGAGTACGAATCACTCGTCCAATGGCCTTTTCACTTAATCCATTGCTGTATACATCGGCTGTGTCAATAAAATTGATTCCGGCATCGATTGCTGTATTGATTATCTGGTCTGCATTGTCATTGTTAAATGGTTCTCCCCATTTACCACCTACCTGCCAGGTTCCTAAGCTAATTTCGGATATTTTAAATCCTGTTTTTCCTAATTTTCTATATTCCATTATTTTGATCCTTTTATTCCACAATTATTTTTTTATTGAAAATTATTCCATTTTCATTTTGTATAGTTATTAAATACAATCCTTTTTCCCAGTTTTTCACGTCAATTATTTCAAATTCGTTATTAATCAAAGAATTGTGTGCCATTTCTCCTTGTGAATTATAAATACGAATATGTGATGAATATTGTAGGTTAGAAATTTTTACTATCGAATTTGCTGGATTAGGATAGATTTCAATTTCATTGTGAACAACATTATCCACACTTGTTTGGGTGTAACCGACAAACGAAGCAACCCCTAATAATGCTGGATTTTGCCAAGTATTATCATCAATTGAATACCACGCTTTTTTCCCTTCTGCATCCCCGCCGCCATCATCATCTCCAACTTGCACATCTAAGCCAATTTTATAATTATTTGAGGGTGTAATGCCCAACGTAGCGAATGGAATTTTCATTTCCAAGCAATAACCACCTGGTATAACTTTCATTGAAGCCTTAACATTTAAAGTCTTGTTTAATTTTTGTTCATTTACTACTGAAGAGTTTGGCCGTAAATAATATTGATAGTCTTTTGCGCCGAAAACGGTTGCTCTGTCGCCGTTTGCGTCAATAAATATTTCAATTCGGTCATCATTGTACCAATTGGGTCCATCCGTTTTTAAAATTTGATCCGTAATATTTACTAGAAAATAAAGGTTTTTAGTATCCCATAAAGCTGACCACTTCCCACTTAAATCGGCAGTAGAAACGTTCCCTCCAAAAGTAAAATTATCGATCGGATTTAAATCAAGAGGCCAAATTTCATCTTGAACACCATCAATAGTTGGTTCCACGATGGTGAAAGTAATATCTATGTCAGATGAAACTGTCGTTACCGGAAAACTTTCACTGGAAACAGATTTATTATTAGCGGCATCTATTGCTTTTACGGTTAAGTTGTATGTTTTACCCGGAGTAAGCCCTAAAAGCGTATATGAAGTATCGGTGGTGATAGCAAGCAAAGTACTCCCTATATAAATTTCATAAGAAACTACACCAACATTATCTGAAGCAGCACTATACTTAAGAGAAACTCTACTGGAAGTTATTTGCGTAGCTGATAAATTTTCAGGTTTATGCGGTTCGATAATATCTGGTAAGGAAACACATTGAAGGTAATCAATTCTTAAGGAATCCATTAACGCTCCAATTTTTAGTTTATTCACTCCTGCGGATAAGGTTGTTGTGCATTGAAGCATCCCAAAATAAATTCCATTTTTATCTTTTGAAAAGCTCGATTCAAGAATAGAAGGCGACATTAATTGGTTATTAATATTAACCTGATAAGCATTGTTTTGAATAAATTGAACGGAATCAGTAGCATTGCCCGTCATAACACGAATAAAGATGTTAAATTCTCCAGAATTTGGAACTGTAAAAGGTAATTCAAATTCATCTCCCACATCGGGTAATAAGAGATATTTAGAATTACTGCATGCAATACTTGATACTGCAGCTATAATTCCATTACTTCCTGCTTCAGATACAACCGTATAATTTATCTCTGCTTCAAAGACATCCGATAAACCACCGTCTCCGAAATTAGCCATCTTAACAACCGTATAATTACGTGTTGGCGCCGACTTTGGCGCAACTTCTTCAGCATCATCACTAGTAGTTCCTAATATATAATACTCAAAATCATCTACTCCTAATGTGCTTGCAGGAACAGTCACTTTAAAATGATGGTTGTTCGTTTGTCTGACAGCTGTAACAGTATTGAATGTTGCTCCTCCGATTGGTTTCCAAAATAATTCTACTTTTTGAGGCACACCACTTTCAACAAAATAAATATCAAGCGACAAATCTTCGGATGGCAATAAATTCGCTCTTGGTGTTAGTACAACCAAGTGTGGCACTCCGGTGTAATTTTTATCTACATTGCTTCCAATCGAACCCTGACGGGCAAGAGTGATAATGTCACCAATTTCTCCGCTTGTATAAGTCGCTGGAAGTAATGCATTCATCACATCGTGATAAAGAGTCGCACTACTTTGGTTATTAGCAAGAGCACCGATTGCTTTATTGTATTTGAAGATATTTAAATAGTAATCAAAACGTTCAAGATTTGAAGCTCCCACTACACTAGGACGAAGCGCTGCAAATTGGTCTACATAAGAAAAATTATAACTCCCACTTGCTATTGTTCCGGGCCAATTGTTAATCCAGTTGGTAACTCTCGCCATATTCCCATCTTGATTTTGAAAGATAGTAGAAGCAGCACTTGCAACTTCACTTCCAAAATTAATTAGACAGAAATCATCCCAAAAAGATTTTTTTGTAATGGTTGCATCCCATCCTAATTGTGCTGTAACCATCAGTTGAGGAGTAATTCTTTTGGTACTCCAGTGTACCCCAAGGAGGCCATTGCATCCATAGCTTTTTCCAGCCGTAGCTTGATTTATGGTTCTATTCACCCACAGTTGCTGGTTACCCACACTAAAATCATCCTCCAGCCATGGAATAATCCATTTGTTAGTTTTGGTAATTTGTGCCCATTCTGGTTGAACAGGATCTTGTCCAACATTAGGTGTCTGACAACTTATGAATATGTCCTCTGGAATTGCCTTTGAGATTGCGGTTTGACCACCAGCTGATAAAGGAGGACCTAATCTCCAGCCCGTTACTCCAATATCGAACGCTGCATTGGTTTGTACTTTTGCCTTTAGAGCATTCTGTATACCTTCAATAATCCAAATGTAATCCTGGTCGGTAACCTTCCCAGAGTTCCAAACCCAATACTCCTTAGTCATAATCCAACAATAGTCGGGATTAAATGTCTTTAAGTCGTTAAAGTATTTGAGATAATAATTCACATCCCCTGAATGTTCGCTTCCATAAATAGTTTTTACCCCCATTGTTCGTGCGTAACCATAAACATCTTTTAAAAAATCTAGATTTGCTTGTTTCATATAAGCATCACGTTGTGTAAGATCACTTATTTTTCTTGCTTCCAATCGTCTGGGACTTGCGAAAATTGCACTATTGAAAACCTGAGCTGCACCGGCGGACGGAGCATTCACTCCTACTTCATACTGTTTATTTTCCTTATTATCTTGTGTACTCGGCGACCATACCCATGCTCTGGTATCGGATACAGTATAATCGTGAACAATTCCCATTATATTTTGCCCCATCTTAAATTGTTGAGTCAAAAAAGATTTATAAAAATCGGCACTCCAATACTCTGGTCCTTCGGGATTCCAACTATGATAAGGCATCGAACCGCGAACAGCAAAGTTGGGACTATAAACCTTGTCAATAGCAGGAAAATCGAGTACAATTGTACCTTCGGCAACAATATCTTCAACGTGTGAGTAACGTACGCCAAATTTTTCCATCAGTTTGTAAGCTCCACGTAGCGCTGCCGTTTCGTCATACCCTGCAATCAGAGTTACTTTACGGGTACCGTCAGTAATGGTTTTCAGGTAAAAATCTTCAACGCCCAAAGAAGGGCTAGCAATACTATTTGCGGTTAAAAACTGTTGAACAGTTGTTGAAATAAGTGAACCAATAATAATTACATTTTCATCAACCGGAATATCATTCCAATCTTGAGATTTAATGTCGATTAAAGTTGCTGTACGTAGGTATAAAAATCTTCTTACTTCGCGAGCAGCAACTATCTCCTTCGGCGAAGCAGAAATGGATACACTGATTGAAACCGGGCCTGTTAATTGTGCAAATGTCGACAAAGACATCGAACATATTAAACAGAGAACAAAAACTGTTTTTTTTGTGATTAAGTTCATTTTGTTTTTTTGTGATTAGATAGTGGTTTTTTGTCCAGAAACGATAATGTTTAGAAATATGAACACAAAAAGTAAAAATTTAATTTTTATAACATTACCATCTAATCGAGTTATAATTGTTTTTAAACCCTTATATTCAATCAATTATAAAATTTTATTGAATTATTATTTTTCTCGTTTCGACAGCGGAATCCTTTTTCAGTGAAAGAATATAAATACCTTTTCTTAAATTCCTGATATCAATCAAAGACTCACATGAGCTGGAAATCAAATTCTGATATACATTTTTTCCTTCGATGGTAGAAATTGTAACCAGAGAATTTTGCTCGACGTTTTGTATTTTGATCCATTCGCTGGCCGGATTTGGGAAAACAGAGCTCTTTGAATTTTGATAATCTTTTTCCTCAATTCCTATAGGAAACCCGATGCTGGGATAATACATCTCGACGCCAATTCCAGCTTTCCAGTCGGAACTGCCGTCGGTTTTTCCAAATTCGTATGCGCCTAGGTCGGGCTTTGTTCCAACATAACCATCAGTTATACCAGATATTATCACGCCTTTGTCGATGGCTGAAGAACCTGTTTTAAGTCTGAAATCACCTTTACTCGAATTAATAAAATTAGAAGCTGGGGCATTGCAAAAATCGTTCTTCTCGGTGATAATGATTTGCCACAATCCCGCAACCATGGTTGCTCCCCAACCTTGTCCCATTCCGGTATTGTTATAAATATATATTTGCTGATTTCCGTTCGCCGGATTACCTGTATTGTTGATTAGAATATGAGCGGTTGTGTTTCCGACAAGATTCCAAACGACATTGTGATGATAGGTAGCATAGTCGCTTGATACATCGGTATATAAGCCCGGAACAATTCCTGACCCTAAACCACGACCAATATCGTGAACCCAGTTATAGGCCACTTCGTATGCGCTGCCATTGATACCACCTCGATCGTCGCCCAACTGCTCACCATAAGCAAGGTCGTTATAAAATACTAAATTTCCTTTGTTATTGGTTGGATTATCCCGACCACAATTGATCAGCGGACCACCGGCATACCATATCTTATTTCTGGTAATTTTCACATTTGTTCCAGTTCCGAAGGTTGAATTAATGCCTTCGCAATAAGAATTAACGTAATTACAATATTGGATATCATTGTTATCGACCACATGATTCGATCCTGAACCAATAGTTACGCCTGTACCTGCACTATATTTAATTGTGCAATTTATAACTGAATCACTTTGTCCGCTAAAGTTTATTCCGCAGCGGTCTTTTAGTTGCTGAAAACGAAGTGCATAAGTACCAACACCATCCATTGAATGATGAGTAATGTATTTAGCATTTATACCATCAAGCACACAATAATTACAATTGTTCATGGTGATAGTAGATGCAAATACATAGATATTCTTAACTGTGATATATGATTTACCGTTCAAATTGAAAGCCAATGTTCGGCGTTTTGCTTTTACAGATGTATTGGGATCAACTCCATCTTTTACCCAAAGGTAAATGCTGTCTTTTACTGGATCGAGGAACCATTCATTCGGAGCATCAAGCAATTCGTATTTCCCTGCCAGAAAATACATTTCCCGATCAGTAGCTAACAAGGGCGAATAGGGCGCTGCAAAAGGCCGATGCACATCATCACCACCAGAGTATGTAAGCTGATTACCGGTTGAGCTCAAAACGCGTGTACCAAAAGCTGTCCATTTAACACCAAAATTGCCCCAAAGTATGCAACCTTTATAAAAATTATCAGGCATTATGGGTAAAGTATTGTCAATAATTTTTCCTTTTATACTGCCCGTGCCTGCTTTGCTATAACTTGAAAAAGTGAAGAAGGGGTCAACTTCACTAACCACATTAGGCCAGCGAGCCAAATGAGCCATTGTATCGTTTACAAAAACCTGATTCTCTCCAGCTAAATCCCAATTCATTGCAGCCCTGAATATCTGTTCGTTATGGACTGTCCAACTGGCAACAGGATCGGAACCATCAATAACAACAGAGTCATTATTATACGGCATATAAATAATGCGTGCCACTGATGTTCCTGAAACAGCAGGGGTAACTGTTTCGCGATAAGTGCCGGCATGAATGATCACCTTGTCGCCAGGTTTTGCAAGGGAAGCCGCTGCCTGGATAGTTGTATAAGGCATTTCTAAGGTTCCATCCCCTCCGGGTAATGCCAATATTGATACATGGATTTCTCGACCATAAGCACAATTTAGAAAACCATTGCAAACAAAAAGTAAAAAGACAATTAATACTATTTTATTCATTTTTTTATGATTATTTTTTTTGTGACTGAATAATTTTCGGTTCTGTTTTCTATAAGATACAAGCCGCTTTTCATCTTACTAATATCGATTACTAACTTATTGGGAGCGATTACTTCCTCGTGAAAAACCCTTTCACCTACTATTGAATAAATAGAAATAGCTGAAGTGGGAAGAGCGTTTCCGATAACAACCCAGTCAACAGCCGGGTTTGGATAAAAAAATAATTCATCCTTCGTTTGCTGAAAGCTGGTCGAGGTTGACAAGTTAATGCCATATATTTCCAGCTCTTTCAGATATACTCCAGAGTTTGTTAGAGAAAGTGATGTTACCGTAATTCGTAAATATCTGCCAGAAACTGCCAAACCCAAAATCTCATCTTCGGCTCCGTTCTGGTTATAAAGTGATTTTGCTACTGAAAAAATTATCCCGTCGTCAGAAACCTCAACCTGATAACTCTTCCCGTAGTTTATCCCCCAATCTAAAAAAATGTTTGTGATGGAGTACTTTCCTCCTAAATCTACAGTGATTGCTGGCTTTGTATCGTTATTGCTACTGCGCCATTGTGTTGATGAGTTGCCATCAACAGCCTTATTTCCCTGATAGGATGCGGAACTAATTGAACTTGCAGTTACAGTTTTACTCAATGCAATGTTCAACTGTGTCTTAATGTCTATAATCCCGCTTTCTATGCTCCAGTTTCCTGCAAGATCGCGGGCTTTTATTCTAATCTTGTAATTGGTTTCGGGTAACAAAGCTTTTATGGTATATTTGCTTAAAGATGTCTTTCCAACCGATTTTCCATCAACAAAGATTTCATAACCAAGCACGCCAATGTTATCAGTTGGAACTGTCCACGAAATACTAGCCCGCGAAGCGGTTACGGAATTCATTTTCAAACCATTTGGAGCATTGGGCGCAATGGAATCTTTTTCACCCAAGGTATCCGATTCCCAATACCACCCTCGGTTAAGTGCATCGGAAAGCATAATTGGCCAATTGGCATACCAGCCTTCATAGCAATTGCAATCATTGGTAATAGCCCAATGAAGCCAGCCAATACCAAGTTTTTCGCATGTTTGAGCGGAATAGTAGTCACCATCAAGGCTTACTCCACCCCATGGGTCTTTGTTTGCTCCTGAATTTGCAGGAAAATTATTTTCAGAAGGCAAAGCAGGGTATTTTTTATGTAAATTTCTTATTGAAAGTAAAGAACCGCCATAAAGATGATAAGCTACAACGGTATTGGTCCAATCAACCGATCCTAAAGATGAGAGTTTATCAGCCAGATCAATTGCCGTTGGATACGAATCGGGCAAGCGATTGGGCGTAAGTACAAATTGCATTGAATTAGGGGCAACACTTTTAACAAGATTATAAATGTTCGCATATTTCTGCATTTCAGAATTACCATACCATGTGCTAAAATTATTGCTTGGCTCATTAGCAGTTTCGAAAGCCACATGCGTCCGGTCTTTAAAGTAAGCGGCAACAGTTGTCCACATTTGAGTAGCATAGACTTCATCATATACCTTATCAAATGCACTGTGAAAGTTAATAATGCAATACATATTATATTTTGAACAAAGGTTGACATAGGTTTCAAGCATTGCTAAACAATGTTCCACCTCTGCCGGATTATTAAAATCAGTAAATGCATCATAACCTGCAGCTTTTTGCCATGCTTCAAACCAAATGAGCCTGATAGCATTCATTCCAGCATTATGTTGATCTTTGATGAAATTTTCCCTGATAGCCGAAAGCTGTACTTGCTTTTTTTCGATAGATGGGGATGCTCCCCGAAGAGGCGTATTTGCATCCGTTCTTATAACATACAATGAGTCACCACCTTTAATGTCTTTAATCTTTATAATTTTTAACCGTGCCCGGTCTGTTGGTAAAGAAACCGACTGAGCTTTTGCACTTCCACTTAAAAAAAAGAAGAGGAAAACAAAGCTTATTAATTTCAAAAAATTTGTATTCATAGTAATATATTCCAAGTTTAGTTAAAACCCTTGTTACCAAAGCTTACAACAGTAAATGCTCTTTCGGGAGCTGTTGCCGGGAAAAACAGTTCATTGCTGACAGAAGTGATTCCTTTTATAAAGTATTCTATGTCTTTTCCAGCCATTTCAGATGCAGGAAGTTGAATAAAAAAATGATTTTGTTGCTTTCGGACAGCATTCAGCTTCTTATATTTCTTTTCTCCAAGCGGTTTCCAATACAATTCCACCTTTTGGGGTTTGCCACTTTCAACAAAAAACACATCGAGATTCAGGTTTTCGCCTGAAAGCAAGCTGGTTCGCGGAGTTAGAACAATCAAGTGTGGATTGCCTGTGTAATCGAGCGGCATATTTCTCCCAAACTGGCGTGTGATGCAAACCATATTGCCAATTTCGCCAACCGACGATGCCGATTCTATCAAGGCATTCATGGCTTCGCGCAAACAATTTTCTGTTTCCAACTTGCCTGCTGCCGATTTAAATTTAGCCAGTCCACGCAAGTATTTATACTGGTTCAAATAATAATCGAAACGTTCGAGGTTTCCTTTTCCAACAACTTTAGGTCGCAAACTTTCGAGTTGCTCTACAAACGTATATTTTTCCTTATTCAGTTTCCAATAGGTTGAATCTTTCTTAATTCCGCCCGGCCACATATCCAACCATTGCGAAGCTTCGGGAAGATTACTGTCGATTTGCTGAAAAATAGCCGAAATCTGATCAGCAGCTTCAGAACCAAACTGTGTGCGTGAGAAATCATCATAAAATGATTTTACATTAAGATGATTGTTCCATCCCAGTTCGGCCAATGCCATGGTTTGAGGTGTAATAGTTTTGGTGCGCCAATGAACACCGATAAGTCCTTCACAACCGTATTTTTTTGCATCGACCGCATTCTGAATAGTCCGATTTACCCACAATTGGGGAGACAGTAAATTAAAATCATCTTCCATCCAGGGAATATCCCATTTTCTGCGTTCGGTAATCTTCACCCATTCGGGTTGAACAGCTGCTTTGCCCACATTCAGGTTTTGTGTACTGATAATAATTTCCTTTGGAAGATTCCGATCCAAAACCAATTGATCATTTTGTGGACCCAGAGACCAGCCCATGGTAGCAATTTCGAATGGAGCTTTTATTGCATTCCTTGCAGAAAAAGCAGCTTTGTAGGTGGCAATAAGTTCATCAATTGTGTTTTGGGGAGGCGAAGAATACGACCAGGATTCAGGCGAACTGATCCAGAAATAATCAGGCTTCACCACATTGCCAAGCTCTTTGAAAAGCGATTCAAAATACTCCTGATTTCCACGGTTCTCAGCACCTATGGCACATTTGATATCGAATAGATGAGCAAAGGAAAAAACTTCGCCCATGAACTTCATGTTTGCCTGTTTCATGTATGCCGATTGCTCTTCAGGTGTAGCCAATTTGCGGGCTTCCAGCCAACGGTCGCTCCCGTATAGATTGCCCTTAAAAGCCTGATCAGCGCCAAAAGGTGGTCTGTCTATCCAATAATCGCCAGAACTCCAGTGCTGTTCTTCGGGAGGAAAAATATATGTTCTTCGGTCGCTGTTAGGGAAATCGTAAATCAGTCCCATAAAATTCAATCCCATCTTAACCTGTTGCGACAAAAACGATTTGTAAGCATCCTCATTCCAATTTTCAGGTCCTTCGGGATTCCAGGAATGGTAAGGCAACATGCCACGGATGGCAAATTGGGGCTGGTATAAACTATCAATTTCAGGAATTTCCATTGAAACAGTTTCGTCGGGAATAACATCACCGTTCAGGGTGTATCTGATTCCGTAGCTTTCCATCAATTTATAAGCGGCGCGTAAGGTGGAAACTTCATCCACTCCGCTAACCATTATCATTTTCCGTTTCTTTAGCGTGATAGTTTTCAGGCAGTATTCTTCACTTTTTAAAAAAAATGAAGGGTTTAAAATCTTTGCAAAATCAGTAAAATCTTTGATCATTTTTGAATGACATGTTCCAATTAACATGACATCCTCCGAATTTGAAAGTTTATTCCAATCGGTTTGCAGTATTTGAAATATTTTCCCTGTTCTTAAATACAAATATCGGCGTACCTCTTTGGCCGCGAATTTTTCGAGCAAGCCAGCTTCAGGAACAATAACGATAACCACCGATTTGGTTTTCGATTCGGCCTGAACTGAAATGTTATTCAGAAAAATAAGAAGTATGAAGGCTATGACAATTATTTTTGGCAGCTGATTCATAGTTCTATTTATTAGTTTTATTAGTTGAGATAGGCTTTTCAGGTGCTTCCACGTAACCGTCTTCAATGAGCGACATAAAACCAAGTAAGGCGCCCCAGTAATAAGATTTTTGGCTGCTTCCCACATCGAAACCTTCTCCAGAAGTGGCACTATAATTCTCGTACACATCGCGTTTCAGATTCCAGGTTTTGAGAAGAATCTGTTTCGATTTGTCGGCCATATCCTTAGCGGAATTTCCAACGCTATATTTCCGAAGTCCCAGATAAACCAGGAAATTCATCGGTCCCCAAATTCTCCCCCTGAAGTAATGATTGTCATTAAAAGTTGTCTCCTTGCGGGCTGTAGAAGGCATGATGTATTCGCCCCAGAATTCATCGGGATTATAAAAATGTTCCTGAATCATACGTTCAGCTTGCTTTTGAGTGGCAACTCCCGCCAAAAGCGGATAAAAAAGTGTCGGCGACAGATGTTCACTGAAATTTCCCGTATCGAGATGTTTATTCTGAAAAATCCCCGTTTTTTCATTCCACAATTTTTGAAGACTGGCGGAATATTTGGCTGCTCTTTCATTTAATTCTACTGCAATTTCAGGTTTACCTATTTCGATGGCAATTTCGGCCAGCGACTTGCAATCGAGCACATAAAAACTCATCAAACCCACGTCGGCCAAGAGCATCACATGTTTTTCCTTATCAAAACGAACGCCGTCGTACATGGCTGAATTATCAAGACCAGATTCGTATAAAGCACCCTGCAATTCATTTACGCCATAGGCCAGTTGCTGATTCCCTTTTGCAGTTTCATAAGGAGTCGAACCCCAGCAGAGGAAACCATCGAGATTGCGGTTTTTGTCCCACCAGCGATTCCACGACAGCAACTCATTAAAAGTTTCGTGCAACAGCCATTTTTCGTGGTATTTGCGGTAAAGTTCTTTAATCACCAGCGAACCAACCGGAGGCTGTGAACGATCTTCGGTTTTGCCGAATCCGGTTGAAACATTTGGAACAAAACCGCCTACGGTTATTGATTTGGTGATTGCCAGCGCATTGCTGTAAGCCAAATCCTTGTTGTCGAATGAGAGCATATAAGCTGCAAAATAGGTATCCCAAACGGGCAGCATAAAACCGTCCCATATTTCACTCCATGCCTGCGAAACCAAGGAGATTACGCGATTTTCGGAGGGTTCATAAATGGTATTCCAGGCCAGAACGTTCTGCATGGGTTCATACAAATCGGCATACGAGCTATGCTTAAGATTTTCTGCTTGAAGCTTTTTATTTGCCTCGTTAAGAGCGAACTCAATCGCTTCGATTGTGGCTTTTTTATCCGTTGAGAATCCGACTTTACCCGATAGCGACAAATTCAGACACGAATCGCTTAAACTTGAAATTGCCTGTTGCTCCTGAAAAATTACATAAATATTGATTTTAGAATCAACACTTCGAACAATAATTTCCTTGTTCGAAATTTGAACCTTTCCTTCCCTTTTCCACAAAAATTCAGGTTTAACTTTTAGTATCGAATATTTATCGGTTTTAACCGGAGTGACCAATAAATTCAAATTATTTTCAGATGCAGCGCTTTGAATCCGAAGTTTTATACCTTGCCATTCAATGCTTAGATCGGTATATTCTCCATTATAAGTTCGGCTCCCCTGATCAATCTTTTCAATAAATTCTTTGTCTTTTCCCTGTCGTCCAATTAGCGCATTTTCCAAAGTTCTTCCGGTTTTTGAATTATGCAGTTGCAGGTTGAGAGCAAAATATTCTGGCAATAAAACATGCGACAACACACTTTTTGTGTTCCAGGTATTCCAACCTTTTGCCATGCTTTTTTGCAACTGCCTGTACTCGTTTCCTGAATAGGTTTCAACGTCAGGATTTTGTTGTAATCGGCTTCCGAATGCCTGACTCACAGTTAAGAGCAAAAAAGCTGCAATGATTTTATATTTAGAATATTTCCACATTCATTCTTTCAATTTACTCCAAACAAAATAATTTTTGCGCTACTTCCGTTAAAATTGGCTGAAACAACCGCCCTGCCTTTTGAATCTGTTCTGATGTCGACTCCTTCGGTGTGCCAATTGTTCACACTTGTTTTATGGGTGGTTCGCAGGTGGTTTTATCAAATAATTAAGTGTTTTCGTAAAACATGCTCCTTCCCTCGCATAATGCAGATTTAACATGTTATTTCAAAGCTTTCATCGGATTGGCAACATTTCCGTTTTCGATAAACGAAATAAAACCAAGCAAAGCTCCCCAGTGGTAATAATTATCACTCATGCGCCTGGCCTCTGCAGGATCGGATATATTGCCCGTATTGGCATTATAGTTTTCGTAGATGTAGCCGTTCAACTTCACATTTTCCATCATCAATAGGTTCGATTTTTTCGCCATAATTTGTTTTGCTTCTGGAAGATCATAGTTTTCAAAACCCAGATAAACCAGGAAGTTCATCGGACCCCATATCCTTCCACGCCAGTATTCCTGGTCTTTGAAAGCCGGATCGTTTCTGGCAATTGAAGGCATTATCCAATCACCGTGAAATTCGTCGGGATTAAGAAAGTGCTCCTTGATCATTCTTTCGGCCTGTAATTGTGTTGGGGCTTTAGCCAACATTGGATAGAAGTTGGTTGGTGATAATCTTTCGGAAAACTCACCGGTATCGGTCCGTTTGTTTTTGTAAATACCAGCCTTTTCGTCCCATAGCTGACTGAGGTTTTTCCGGTAATAATTACCCCTGTCTTTGAGCTCTTTGGCTTCCTGCGCTTTCCCTAAAACAGAAGCTATCTCCGACAGTGCATCACAATCCATCACATATAAGCCCATCAAACCGGCATCGGCCAATTCGAGCATGTGTGTTTGTTTGTTAAATGGAACACTGTCGTACATTGGTGAATTGTCGAGTCCTGACTCATAAGCCGCTCCCTGCCACGAATTGGTTGCAAAATCGCCCTCCAATGGTGGTTTTACCAGACTACTTCCCCAACATAGAAGCCCATTGTTGTCGCGGTTTTTGGGCCACCAGCGGTTCCATGTCAGTAAATCGTCAAACACATATTCCAATAACCATTTATCCTGAAACTTCCGATATAACTCTTTGAAAATGAAACTGCCAACAGGAGGCTGAGACCTGTCGTATGATGCCTCATTATATGAACCATTAAAATTTGGAATGAAGCCGCCCGGAGTGATTGACTTGGTAATTTCAATAGCATTGGCATAGGCGAGATCCCTGTTTTCCATCGAAACCATATAGGAAGCGAAATACGTGTCCCAATCGAATAAAACAAAATGGCCTCCAAAATTCTGATTCCAGATTCTGCTTACCGGATAAATGACCCTGTCATTTGATGCATCGTATATGATATTCCATCCAACTACTGATTGTATGGCCTGGTAGGTCTCCGAAAGAGCTTTGTATTTCTCAAAAGTATTTAACAGTTTCACCCGGTTTTGAGCAATTACTGACTTTACTTCAGAAAGACTTTTTCTTTTTCCTGTGTAATATGCAACGGGCTGATCTAAAAGCGATACCAAATATTTTGCGGTCGTCGGCAGTTGATCTTTAATAAGTGGATTGCAACTCCGAATGGTAACTTTATTAGTTGGAAGGTCTGCTATAATTGAATCTTCAAAAAGTCTCACATTTCCCTCCCGGTTCCAGAGCATACCAACTTCCAGAACTACTCCTGGAGTTGCTTTCCCAATTCGGATCGGCGTAACTAGAAGAAACAGGTCGTTAATAATAACAGCCGACTCAATTTTAAAAACGGAGCCCTGCCATTCACAGGTAAGTTCGGTATAACTGGCATCATAGGCATGCATACCGGGAGTAATTTTTTCAGGACGACCACCTCCCCGTGAAGAGATGAATGCTTCCTTCAGGTAGTTGTCGGAATCACCATGTGTACGTCTTGAAAAACATAAATTTAACGATAAGCCATCAGTTAATAAAACATGATTAAATACGCTTCTGTGATCGAATGTTCCCCATCCCTCTTTCAACCTCTTCTGAACTTCCGAATAATCATTGGAGATTTTAGAATTGCTTTGGCTATATCCATTGACGAAGCATAGAATCAAAATGATACAGGAAATTAAATATTTGAATTTTTTCATAAACTGAATTTTTTCTGAACCAAATTACCGATTGAATTATAAATGATTGGCAATAAAGCTTTCAATTATGGAAGAGATTGATTTCCGATGTTCATGCTAGTTTATATTTAAACTTTTAAGCTTCTTATCATAAAACTCCCTTACCCTTCAAAACATAAGATACTAAAGCTGCTGATATCCCTGCTTTTGCAGCAATATCCTTAATTGAAACCCTGTTAGTCATTGAATCACCGAATAGCAGTTAATCATAGAAAACGAAATCACGAAATCATTTAAACGATTAAGCAAAATAAGGCAATAAGAGCTAATAACAAGTGTAATAATAAATGTTATAAAACATATAATTATAAGAGAAACTAGAAATCTGATTTCAGATCGAACAAATCAGATATGCCCAACTTTCAAGCCTATAAATAGAAGTAAAAGCATCTCCATTACAGGAAAGTGTTTAATACTTCTCCCATTAATAAAGCTAAAAAATAATCATAGCAAATTTTCATTTTTATATAAACAACTGTTTAGCGAATGTATTCATCTTATTAATGACAGTTAACTGTAAAAGAGGAAACTTAATTTTGACCTTGGAAGATTATGTTTTTCTAAAACTATTATCTGAACAACTCAACCATAACTTCGCCGCGATTATCCGGCATATCAATATGCAAAATCTCTGAAATTGTTGCCGTAATATCAATTAGTCCTCGGTGCTTATCTAATATTTCGCCCTGTTTAAAGTCGGGACCAAATGCATAGAACATAATATGTCTACATCCAAAACAATTATCCCCATGAGCAGTAAAACCGCCCGGGATACTGTCTAAATGCCTTCCATGATCATTTGTAATAAACAATGCTGTATTCCCTTTATACACTGAGTCGCTTTGAATATAATCCCATAATTGATAAGCGTATTCATCAGTACTTTTTATTCCCAGTAAATAATTATCCCAGATTCCAGCATGAGCTGAATGGTCAGGTTCTTTAAAACTGATAAAAGCGATATTTGGATGATGTTCTGATAAAACTTGCATTGCTACCTTAAATGTTATGCTATCTTCCCGGTATCCACTGCTTAATCCACTAATTCCACAATTGGTGAAAGGTTTAAATTTATCAGCAAAATCAGTTGATTGACAGTTAGCTAATACCTCTAGTTTATCTTTACTTGATATTATCCAGGAAGTCTCAACTGAATCTATATATTCTGCATTAAAATATTGGAAAAAAGACGGATGGTTAGGCAATTCCTGACCGGAGTTGTTAATTTCCTGATAAAAACCTGTCGTGATACTTGTATGCCCTGCCATGGTGTAAGTAGGGCCATCATTGTAAAATTGCGAATTAATAACACCATATTTTGACAATTGGCCGGCTATCCTTGGAATATTTTGATGTGTGGAATCTCCCCAGGTTTCAGAGTATCTTGCTCCATCAATTACAATGATAATTACATTTTTTGCTTTATAGGTTCGTGTAACAACCTCCTTTTCACATGAAATAGATGTGATAATTAACAGAAACGCAACTGAAAATTTAACTGCTACTTTCATGGGGTTTGGCTTTTTGAATATACCAGTTTGGTGGAAAATATACTTCTGCTAATACAAAATCCTCGCTCTGATAGTATGCGGAATATCCTTAAGGTACTTGAGTACAGAGCGGTCAAGTTCGCTGTCGGTCTCGATAATAACGTACCCAATATCTGAATCGGTTTGCAGGTATTCGGCAGAAATATTGATCCCCTGAGAACTGAAATAATTATTCACTTCGCGCAAAACTCCCGGTACATTATCATGAATATGGAGAAATCTTTGTTTTGAAGTATTTGCCTGAAGGGAAATTTCCACAAAGTTCACTGCCCCGATGGTTGATCCTGTATCACTGTATTTAACTAACTTTTCAGCAACTTCGGTTCCGATATTTGCCTGCGCTTCAATGGTGCTGCCGCCAATATGAGGGGTAAGAATTACATTATCAAATCCCTGTAAATCTGTAACAAATGGCTCATCGTTGGATGCAGGTTCAACAGGAAAGACATCAGCAGCAACGCCAGCAAGGTGCTTGGATTTTAAAGCCGCTGCAATCGCAGTGTAATCCACAACATCTCCCCTGGAAGCATTAATAAGACAGGCTCCTTTTTTCATCAATGCAATCTGATCTCTGGAAATCATGTTTCTGGTAAAATCGGTTGATGGGACATGAATAGTAACGGCATCAGAAACTTTCAATAACTCAGCAAGACTGTTAACTGGCGTGGCATTTCCGAGAGATAGTTTCTTTTCGATATCAAAATAGTAAATATTCATACCAAAACTCTCGGCAAGAATGGAAACCTGAGTACCGATATGTCCATAACCTATAATTCCCAGGGTTTTGCCTCTCACTTCCATGGAATTTTTCACCGATTTCTGCCATATCTTTTTATGGGCTAGGGCTGATTTTTCAGGTATTCCTCGCATCAGCATGATGCATTCGGCCAAAACCAGTTCAGCCACCGAGCGCGTATTTGAAAAAGGAGCATTAAACACAGGGATTCCAAGCGTTTTGGCTACCTGGGTATTGACCTGATTCGTTCCGATACTGAAACATCCGATCGCAAATAACTTGGGTGCTTTTTGAAGAATGTCTTTATGAAGCTCTGTGCGACTTCTGATACCTATGATATGCGCATTCTGTAATTTCTTAACAAGCTCATCGTCGTTTAATGCCTCGTTATAGCATTCGATATCTGTGTATCCGTTATCTCTAAAGCATTGTATGGCATTTTCATGTATGCCTTCCAGCAGAAGGACTTTGATTTTACTTTTGTCGAGGGAGTTCTTTTTCATTCTAATATTGATCTTTGAAATATGTAAAAAAATACTTTAATTTTTAATTGTAATATCCTGAGAATTCTTGCAAAAATAAAAACTAATTTAACACAATCCTCCTTATTTAAAACCTTATCCCATATAAAATTCGCCTTTTCAACCCTGTCAGGTCTAAGACCTGACAGGGTTTGCTTGATTAAAAAGATTCTATATAATGCTCTGCAACATAAAATATATTCGGAAACTTCAAATAATTCCAAATTCCAATTTAACTTCGCGCGCTGATTTAAATCTGACAGGCTTGATAAACCAACACTTAAACTTCAATAATATGTCCGTTACACTTTTAAATTTCCTGTATAAAACTTCAAAAAAAGTATTTCTGTTGTTAATACTTTTTATGGTGCCTGTTTTGGCCTCGGCATCCTCGGGAGTAGTACCATCTATTGGGCCAGTGCGAATTGAATTTATAATCTTCGCGTTAATACTTGTTGGTGTTGCGCTTTTCCACAATCAGACTTTCTGGGTTGCAATTACCGGATTGACAGTTCTGTTAATTTTCAAGTTCGTTTTTGACCCTAGCTTCCATTTTATGGAACATCTTTTTGGTGAAACTCCATTAGCTGAACAGATTATGGACAAAGGCCTTCGTCAAGGTGAATGGGGAATTGTTCTTAACCTTCTTGGCTTATTGCTTGGCTTTGCTATTCTTGCAAAAGTTTTTGAAGAATCTGGTGTTCCTGAAGTTCTTCCAAAATATCTCCCGAACGACTGGAAAGGAGCATTTGTGCTTTTGGTTTTTGTATTCATTATCTCTGCCTTTCTAGATAACATCGCTGCAGCACTTATAGGCGGCACCATTGCTATTGTTGTATTTAAAGGTCGTGTACATATCGGATATATTGCCGCCATTGTTGCTGCAAGTAACGCAGGTGGCAGCGGCAGTGTTGTAGGAGATACCACAACCACAATGATGTGGATAGACGGTGTAAGTCCGTTTAATGTTCTTCATTCATTCATTGCAGCAGGTGTAGCTTTGCTTTTCTTTGGCTGGTTTGCATCGCATCAGCAGGACAAGTTTCAGAGGATACAAAAAGATGGTAATTCCGATGTAAAAATTTCATGGATAAAACTTCTTGTTGTTGTTTTGATGCTTATTGGAGCTATAATTTCAAATTTTGTATATGACATGCCTGCTCTGGGAGTATGGATTGCAATTCTTATAGGGGCGATTTTTATTCCAATCCCATGGAAAGAAATTCCCTCATCAATAAAAGGAACCATTTTTCTACTTTGCCTTGTTTTCTGCGCATCGATGATGCCTGTTGAAGATTTGCCGGATGCATCATGGTTTACAGCATTTGGCCTAGGGTTCCTGTCTGCTGTGTTCGATAATATCCCTCTAACAAAATTGTGCCTTGACCAAGGTCATTACGATTGGGGAATGCTCGCCTATTCAGTTGGATTCGGCGGTTCGATGATATGGTTCGGTTCCTCAGCCGGGGTAGCTATTACAAACAAATTTCCTGAAGCCCGTCATGTAGGTAAATGGTTAAAAAGTGGTTGGCATGTAGTAGTTGCCTACATAATTGGTTTTTTTGCATTATACCTCACAATGGGCTGGGAACCTGCTGATTCAAGGGAACATAAAATTGAAAACTGCCCCGTAAAAGATTGCCCGATGGCGTTGGAAGTGGAAACTACAGGAAATATTGGTTTTGTAAAATCTCAACTTCCTTTGGAAACTTTATCTGATAGTAAGGATTTCATTTTCCCTTTGCAGAATTAATCGGCTTAGGATATAAATTTGTAATCCCCCTAAAAAAGCATCCTTTAAAACTTGGCAATGCAAAAAAACCACGCTAAAGTTTTTATGGAGGTTTTTTTAGGGATTTCTTGCGCCATTTTTGGTGGCATTATTTAGAAGCCATCATTTTTGCTCCTTCTCCCGGTTTTCAAGCCTGAACTCATCCCGCTCCTTGCTCTCATTTAACATATCCTCTATATTATCTATTTCAGGGGATTTGCTAATGGCTCTCCAGTCGAAAGTCTCATCAAATGGATCAAGGGCTTTCTGGGGATTGAATACCCGTGGGTCAACTTCAAGAGCGAAATACGGAGAGAAATCTGGAGTGACAGTGAAAAAATCACTCAGATCAGTTGCTCCTGCATCATATTGATTCAGGTAGGGAAGTCCGAGGATGTTCCAATATGTCTTAAAAAGACTACCAAAACTATAATGCACATGGCTTACAAAGTTTCTTTTTACCCATGGAGATGCTAATAGCAAAATGCTTCTGTGCGCATCGATATGATCCACTCCGTTTTGGGCATCATCTTCGGTAACTACAATCAACATATTTTTCCAGTATGGAGTTCCCGATAAATACTCAATAATTCTTCCCAGAGCTAAATCATTATCTGCCATGTAACTTTCGCGGAACGGATAACCGGCTTCCGGGCGATCATCAGCACCATGATCGTTTGGAATAATAACGGTCATTAATGCCGGCATAGGATCATTCCCACCAATCCATTTTTTATCAAATTCTTTTATAAACTGATCGATCCTGAACTGGTCGGGAATAGCCATGTTGTAAGTTGGATACATTTTCGAAGTTCGCCCAAAAAGTGGCTGTGGCATTGGATAATTCACATATTGAAGAATTCCTGAATACTTGTATTCTGAGGTATAAATAGCCGGTTCAAACATTATGCTGAATCCAAAATTATAGAAACTTACTTTATTCCTTTCCAGATGATCCCACATTGACCCTGCTTCATTATAATCTTCTGGGTAGATAGCTCCTGCTGCACCTGTAAAGCCGAAAACTCCTGGTGCTTTTGAGTCCTCACGGAAAATCCTATTTCCTCCGTAACTGGCAGCTGTAGAGGTTTCGCACCATTCATTTGGATAGGTATTTACCAACCAGCGATGTCCATCTGCCGAAACATCTGAATCGACATAAAAATTGTCTGAAAAAGCAAACTGAGTGGCAAGAGCAAGATGATTGGGCATAACTGTAACATTACTAACAGAGTCGGTTTTTGCCCTATTCAAAAAACTGGCTCGCCTGCCATATCGAGTTATTGATGAATCTCCATTAGCGTTGGCGATCTGACCAAAAACTTCATCATATGTTCTGTTTTCCTTTGAAATAAAAACAATATGCTTAATCGGACTCTCTTTTTCTCCTGGGAACAGCGGTATCGGAAATCCTTGCCTTTTTTTAATAAACTTTTCGTCAATTTTTGTAAACTTAAAATTGTTTGAAATAACCTGTTTTGTTAACTTTTCAAGTTTCTTATCACTGGGAATTTCAACCACTTGCACACTTCCTTTCATTAGAGAGCCGATATAACTTCCTTCCGGACCCATCTTAAATGTTGACCCACCATTTGGGCCACTTCCAAAACCCTTGGCATTGGCGATAATCAGATATTTTCCATCTTTACTGACTTCAAGTTTTGAAGGGAACCAGCCAGCAGGGATGTGTCCGATAAGACTCAAATCTGAAACCCTGATAACTCCAATGGCATTTATCCCGGATTCAGCAACATAGAGTCTTTTTTGATCAGGACTCAGCGCTAGTCCAAATGGAATAATTCCCCTAAATTGCCTTATTCTCTTGTCTGGTTTAAGGAATATTGTGTTTACAACAGTGTCTTTTTTTATCGAAATAACGGATATATTATCATTGGATCCATTGCTAACGAAAACATAATCATCGCTTGCAACTATCGAGTTAGGGCTTGATCCTCCAACAGCAGGAATCCCTTCCACCAGAGCACCAACAAGCTGGCCTGTCTTAATTTTAGCACATACAAGAGGTTTGGAGGAATCTGTAATATCAATTACAAAAACTGAAAATGCTTCAATAGCATTTGGATTTCCCAGTGCTGAAATAGAAATCGTATCATTTTCAATTCCCTCGAGCATCTCCTTGGAACCATAAGCAAAGGCAGGGTAATTAATAGGTTTGATTTTAGGCGTGCTTTTGGAACCATCTTTAATGAAGGAATACTGGAACATCCCTACATTTGCTACATAAACCTTTTTTTCATTGGGGGAGATACAGATTCCAAACGGATATCGTCCTACAGGAACTGAATACCTGAGCGTTTTGGTTTTTGTATCAGCAATAACCATTCTGAAACCAATCTGATCGACCGCATACAGGGTTTTTCCATCTTTTGAAAGCTTCAGGTCGCCAATATAACCATGAGAATAATCCAAACTTTCAGAAACAAAGGAACAATCAATAAAACCTGACTTTTCGCCTGTTCCTGAATCGAAAAGATAAATCTTATTTTCTTGTCCTCCTGCAACATAAATAGTTTTATTATCAGGGGAAATAGCGATTCCCATGAAAACTGAAGACAGTACACCAGCATCTGTGGATGGTCCTGGTGGAACTTGTTGTATTTCAGGGTTTTCTGATAAGATATTTCGAATTATGGTAATTGACAAGGGGCTGGTTCCTGAGTTGGCAGTAACTGCAATATTCCCATCAGGACTTAAGGTTAAACCGTAAGGATGAGGTGCTGTTAAAATACTTTTTCCTGTGGGAGAAATAAAACGGCCATTAGGGATCACGGTTTTTCCCATTTTGTCGATACTCACGAATTCATTACCTGCCGGCGAGGATATGATCCACATTGACTTTTCATCATTATAATTCTTAGATGTGCAAGCAACTAAAAGTAGATTGAAAAGCAGAAATTGTAATATTGATTTCATAATAGATGTCAGGTTTAAGACCTGTCAGGTATTAAACCTGACAGGTTTGCATTTCGCACACAACTCAAGTCCTTTCTGATCAATATCCTCAACATAAGTACTGGAATTCATCACGCAACCGGGAATATGGCAATGTTTAAGTCCAAAAGTATGCCCGAGTTCATGGATAACTTCCTTTTTAAAACGCTCAAGAAGGAGCTTCTCATCCATTTGCATTCCATAACGTTCATTATTCAGTCGAAAAAGTGAGGCAATGGCTGCACGGCCATTGAGAAATGCCTGACCATAAATATAGGTGAGAATGGGGATAAACAGATCAACACGAAATATACCAATTGTTTTAAGCGATTCTGAACCCCTGATTTCATCAATTTTCTTTAATAATTTATTTGCGTCATATTGCTTTCTGGATGGATCATAAAATCCCGTTAAATCAACATGTCGCTCCTCTATTATAACAGGATATTTATACTCATGTACCACACATTCAGCAATACTTTCCAGAAAATCTCTCTCGAAATGACCGTAGGATAGTATGGTGATATGTTCAGTATCCATTTATTTGCAGGTGAATTTTAACGAAAAAGCACATTTGACAGTGAAATATCCAGCTATAGCGAATCTTTTATCAGTTATCTCTGAGAGCAATTGAAGATCCAAGAAGCCTTACTTTTTCCCGTCCTGTTTTAAATTATACTTTTTGATTTTGCTGTAAAGCGTTACTCTGTCAACATTAAGTGCTTTCGCAGCTCGGGTAATGTTCCAGTCGTATTTATTGAGAATCTGAAGTACATGCTTGTTTTCAAGTTCATCGAGACTTTCAACAGTATTTGCAATAATGTCTTTCCCTAATGGAAGATCTTTCAGATGAATTTCCTTTCCATTTCCAATGACGATAGCTCTTTCGATCATGTTTTCGAGTTCACGAACATTCCCCGGAAACTCAAACTCTTCAAGCCTTTTTAGTGCATTCCGATCAATACTAACCAAATCTTTACTCATCGAAACGCAATATTTGGAAATAAAATATTCAACTAGTAAGGGAATATCCTCCGTTCTTTCTCTTAGCGGGGGAATGGATATATTCACAACATTCAGCCTGTAGTATAAATCTTCGCGAAAGGTACCGTTCTCCACCATTTTTTTCAGATCTCTGTTAGTAGCACAAATCACTCTGAAATCAGATGAAATCTCCTTATTCCCTCCCACTCTCATAAATGTTTTCGATTCCAGAACCCTCAATAGTTCAACCTGCATTTTTGTAGAGATAGTGGCTATTTCATCGAGGAATATTGTCCCGCCATCGGCCATTTCAAACCTGCCTTTGCGGTTGTACATTGCACCAGTAAATGCTCCCTTTTCATGACCAAATAACTCACTTTCAAGCAAACTCTCAGTTAAAGCACCACAATGAACACTAACCAAAGGAAAAAACTTTCGTGTTGAATTAGAATGTATCGCTCTGGCAATCAACTCTTTTCCGGTACCGCTTTCACCGGTAATAATTACAGAAGCATTCGAATGCGAAACACTTTCAACTTCCTTCAACACTTTTTTCATGGCTTTGCTGTTGCCGATCAGGTCTTCAACATTATCAAGATTTGAAACCTTCTCCTTTAGCACTTCATTTTCTTTCTGAAGATCAATCTGTTTTGTTGCATTCCGGATCAGGTGAGAAAGATCGTCGGGATCAAAGGGTTTGGTGATATAGTCGTAAGCACCATCTTTAAGAGCGCGCACAGCTGTATCAACGGATGCAAATGCAGTCATTATTATAACTATTGAATCCTTATTCAAGGTTTTTATTCTGCGCTGCATCTCAAGACCATCCATGCCCGGCATTTTAATATCTGCCAGCACAATATCAAAACTCTTTGTTTCGAGCATTGACAGAGCTATTTTAGCATTTTCAGCACATTCAACAACATATCCGTCTTCGATAAACCAGCTGTAAAGCGAGTCTCGCACGGATGCTTCGTCGTCGACGATTAATATAGAAATTTTCTTTGTCATTGTAGTTTTTCAAAATCTTTACTTAAAGGCAAATGAACCGACATTGTTGTACCTTTTCCTGGTTCAGAGAATACTTCAATACTTCCCTTATGACTCTGCATAATCCCATGAACAATAGCCAGACCTAAGCCAATACCGCTGGCCTTTTGCTTTACAGAGAAAAAAGGTTCAAAAATATGTTCAATATCTTCAGGGGAAATTCCTGACCCATTATCTGAAATCTCAAATATGATAGTGTATGCATCGGGATTCTTGGTAGTAATGCAAATCTCCCCATTTTCAGAAACTGCTTCGGTAGCATTTACCAGCATTGCAACACAGGCTTGTTTTATTTGATTTGGGCTGCAAAAAACCATATCCGACTGAGCATTAAAAATAGTCCTGAAATCGATATTGGCAATTTTCATCTGATGCGACATTAGATCGAAAGTCTCTTTAAGAACCTTATGAAGATGCACATTCTCAAAATTTAACTGGTCTTTTTTCGAAAAATCGAGTAGCCCTTTTACAATATCGCCACATCGTTTGGTTTCATTTTCAATAACCGTCAGATTTTTCAGCATTGACTCCTTTTTGACTGGGTCAAATTCAAGTTTACTAAGCTGTTTGTGAACCAGTTTCGTGTATGTAAGTACGCCCGAAAGTGGATTGTTAATTTCATGTGCTACTGAGGATGATAGCTTGCCTAACGATGCGATCCTCTCAATATGTATGAGTTCATTCTGTGCTTCAAGCAATTCCTCTGATTTTTTCTGCACTTTATACTCAAGTTGCTGCGACCAGTTCTGCAGTTCTATTGTTGCCGTATTCAGATTATCCAACATATTATTAAACGCAATGGATACCATTCTCATATCGTCAAGTTGACGATGTTTAATAACAAGCCGGGTACTTGTATCTCCATCTGATACAGCCTTGCTTGCCTTAATGATTTCGTACAGAGGATTTTTTATTTTTTTCCGTGTAAAAAGAATTAAAAAAACTACCAGTAAAATGGTGGTGATAATTGCCAGTACAAAAAAATCCGCAGACGATTTTTTAATTGCATTATCAAGTTCTTCTAGGGGGATTTTTATCACGAGGGAGCCTAAAACCTCATCTCTTTCATTATGAGCATGACAGGCACTTGTATAACAGGATTTTTCATTAAGAATAGGTGAACGAATGAGCAAATGCCTGTGATTCGGGTCATTCATATTCATGCTGCATCCACTTTTGTTGTCCAGAATCCGGTACGACTTTTCTTTACCTGGGAACATGGTTTTAATGTCGGCGTGGCAACTCTTGCAATCTGGATTGCTATGAGTAATAGTATCAGAAGTAAACGAGGAATAAATCAGACTGTCATCATTGTTGTACATGTTTACATCATCGATGCCTGACATGGTGTTAATGATATCAAGTGTACTTTGTAGAGTACTTTTATCATTCTCAAGCATCGAGTGGTAGAGGGCACCTTCGACCATCGAACCAATATTATTCCCGCTTTGTCGGATAACCGTATTCAGATATTGCTCATTAACTGACCTAAAAATAATCCCAAAAGAAACAAAAAGAAAAAGTGATAATAAAGTGATGGTATATACAACTCTTCCATAGATGGAGGAACGGAATTTTACATAGCCTTCGAATAATGGGTTTCTAAAGATATTCTTTGATCTTATTTTACTTAAAAGGCTCATAGTAAACTCTTAAAAAGATGGTTTATGTATGTTACCATTATGACCCAAAGACGCCAGGTTTCACAATTGGGAATACCCACTATTTTGTGATCCTCAACGTCTTTGCGTTTATCAGGCATTTCAGGATACCTGCAAGTTAAGTAAAACCTGTTATAAAAGCAGTCTTAGTTCCACGGAATTTATGCTTTAGCGTTTAAAAAAGATTCCTGAAAGTCATTCCAGATTTCTACCGGCATTTCTGAAAGGATATTATTTCGAAGCTCACCACCATCCTGTAATACCATGAGTGTTGGCTCTTCTGAATATTTCTCAGCTGCTCCCGCTAAAAAATCTTTAAACCTTTCCAATTCACTGGCCGACCATTTTGATGCTTCCTCAGCTAGAAAATAGGATTTGGTTTCGTCAACCCATGCAGTTGGTTTAATTTTATATATCCATCCCAAACCATACGGATCTTCGATCAGCATTTCAGGATTCTCATTCAGTTCATTGTTTGTATTCAGGATTTTCCCTGAAATCGGTGAGTAAATGTCCAGTAACTTACCATCCTGATCAATCCGGGTCAACAATTCCCCTTTATAAATAAATTCTCCCGGATTTTTAAGGTCTTTAAAAGCAACCTGCCCTGTTATATGAAGCAGCAGATCATCAATTCCAACTTTAGCGGCACCCGATTTTTCAAGATGTGTCCAAGTATGATTTTTACTGTAAAACAAACCCTGAGGGATTCTGAGAATCCCTGCTGTTAATACTCCCAGGGCTTCACTGAGTTTCTTTTTAATACTAACTTTCTTATTCAGTAACAGCCAGAAAGGTATCAATATTGCAAAAAAAGTGAGAATGGTGATGTATTCAATTCCTTTGGTTGCAAAAATGTTGTGATATGTAAACTGTTCCATTTTATTTAGGTTTTATAATATGCTTATTAACTGTTTGATTTTTCATCTTTTACCCATTCCGGGGATTCTTTTAAAACAGGCAGACGGTTGACTACCCATCTGAAAATCCATATTTCAGTAAATATAACGGCCATGGTTACTACCAGTTCCATCCAGGATGGCACATAACGTATTGGCGCATCCCATCTGAATCCTATGACGGTTACATTAAGGCGGTTCAGGATAACTCCCATCATAGTTAAAATAGCAGCAAGCCTGATTAGGAATACATTGCTTTTGCGGTAGGCTATGAAGAAAAGTATCATGGGAGCAAGAACGAAACCAACCATTTCAAGTATAAACCAATATCCCATTGGAGTATTCAGAAGATCCCATCGCTGACCGTGAATAAAAACCAGCATCTGTAGGAAGAAATATGCAAACATGGTGCCTGTGCAAATCTTTGCGAGACCCGTCAGAATTCCATGTTGGGCGTGATGATTTTTTTCAGAAATCTGATCAGAAAATACTTTATGACTAATTGAACCTTCGAAGATTACCATGGATAGACCAGCGAAAATGCTGGAAACAAAAAACATAATCGGAATAAACTCAGAATACCAAAGTGGATGAATTTTATCCTTAGCCATCAGGTAAAGTGCTCCAAGACCCGACTGATGCAGTGTTGATAAGGTTATACCAAAAATTACAGCTGCAATGGTCATTCCTGAGAGAATTTTTCTTGCCCGCTTTGCCCCTAACCATTCTGCAATTGCAGGTGAAAACTCAATCAGCTGAGCAATCATATAGAGAAGAAAATGCCATGCAACCAGGAACAAAACCGAACTGGTTCCAAAATTATTACCAATGATAGGATTTACAACATTCCAAGGGCGACCGAGGTCAAGAAGTAAGGCACCTGCATAAAAAACATAAGCTAGAAATCCATTTAATACAGTGATTCTCACAATAGAATGATACTTACGCATATTAAGTATATAAACCATGAATGTCAGAACGTATGCGCCTCCTGCAAATGCAACGCCGGTAACCACATCAAATCCGATCCATAATCCCCATGGAACTTCCTGTGTAAGATTCGTAACAGAACCAAGACCTTTCCAGAATCTGATAACAATAAGAACCAGACCGATCAGGATAATTGGAATTGAAATAATATTAAAAGGTGTGAGCCATTTACCTTTTGGTTTTAACTCAGACATCAAAAACTTCCAGGTAGATTGGTTTTCCTGTGTCTTTTCAATAGTATATTCGATATTACTCATTGTCTTCAGATTTTGGGTGGTTGTTTTTTGTTGCTTCATGAATTCCTAATAAAAGCGCTGGCCAGAGTACAAACACTGAAGGCACACTGTATAGAAATCCCTTGGAAAGTTCGGGATAGGACGATTTTTGAAGTTTTGTATTTACTCCCAGCTCTTCAAAAGGAACCGGCGAAAGTTGCAAAACGCCTGTCCCTCCTGCTTCATGCTCGCCATAAATATGATCAAAATACTGACCCGGATTTTCCTGAATCCTTTTGCGGGCTTCCTTTAAAAGATCGCGGCGTGAGCCAAAAACTAACGCTTCTGCGGGACAATTCTCAACACATGCTGGAAGTTTTCCTTCTTTCTGGCGGCTGAAACACTGGTCGCATTTTTGAATTTTGGGGTTTGCACTGTGATATTCAAATTTTGGGACATCAAATGGGCATGAAACCATACAATACCTGCAACCCATACATTTTTCACCTCTCCAGATAACAGGGCCTTCCTTGGTTTTGTACATTGCCTGTGTCAGACAAGCAGCCGCACAAGCCGGTTCATTACAATGCATGCACTGTGTTTTGCAATAAACTTCACCGTTTGCAGTAGTAAAGGCATTTACAACGGTGCGCCTGTTTTCATCCGTTTTTCGGATTACACCGGCTACCATATCATCGGTTTGCTCTGGTAAATTATTTGCTGTTGAACAGGATTTTTCGCATTCTCTGCATCCTGCACATCGAGTTGAATCGTAGAGAATAGCGGAAAATTCTATTGCATTCTCTTCGTTTGGCTTTGCCTGAAGCTCTTTTCCGATTGCAAGCGTTACACCTGCAATACCAAGCGTTTTCATGAAGCCACGTCTATCTAAACCCATAGTTGTGTTTTTTGAATTTTAACTCTGATTATTTAAATCTGTTATCTACTAATGGAGGCTGAGTTTTTCTGAATCCTTGAATGATTCAACCACATTATTTCGCGTTATCCAGAAAGTTGGTTTGAAATTCTTCCCAAATTTCGGGAGCTAAATCAGCGAGTACCTGATCTTTAAGTTCCCCTCCGTCTTGTAAGATTACATGGGCATATTCAGTTGTTCCCGGTTTAATGAACTCAGCAATAAAATCCTTTAATCTGGACGACTCTTCTTTTAACCAGATTTTGTATTTTTCAGCCATGGATAAAAACTGAATGTCTCTTAGCCAATTAGTCGGTTCAATAACATATACCCAACCTTCAGAATAAGGTGAAGTATTTACCAAAGTTGAATCGGATTTCAGGAACTCGTTGAATTCTCTAATTGTTCCGGATACAGGAGCGTAAATATTTAACTGTTTTCCTTTATGAATCAGGGAAAGAATTTGGTCACCTTTGCTAATTTTTTCACCTGCTTTTTTCATCTTAATCTGTGTAATAGTGCCAGTCACATGCTGAAGGAAATCGTCAACACCGATTTTAACCATCCCGTCTTTTTCCATAAAAGCCCAGGTATGAGACTTATCGTAATATAATCCGGCAGGAACATCTAACCTGTCAGGTCTTAAACCTGTCGGGTTTGTAAAACCTGTCAGGTTTAGGTTTTTTCTATAACGCAGAACAGCATCTATTCCAAAGCTCGCTACTACTGTAATTCCAAGGATAAGCAGTATCATTTTAAGGTTTGAACTTTCTGTATTATTTGCAAGCAGGTCAATCTGGGTAATTGTAAGGTCGTCTGCCTTTGATTTTCTTTCATTAACAGCAAGATCAGTATATCCGCTGGGAGCAACGAATTGCTGTCCATCTGTAAGCACCCATTTCAGAAAAGCTACTTCCTTTTCCTTTGAAGGTTTGGTTGCTGATACTGAATAAATGTTGCTGTATAATGCTTTGGGATACTTACCGATCCAAACACCTCTTGAAAATGTACCAAGATCCTGATAAATATTTTCGGAAAAATCTACTTTACCGTTTGCATTTCTGTCGATTGGTATTAAACTTATATTTTCAGCGATTTGCTGAGTTTTACTATCCAATATGTCACTTAGCCTGCAAAAACCTATAGCGTATGGGTCTTTCTGAACGGCAGAAACCAGTTCGGACCCCGACTTTTTTGCCTGCGCACTTAGCGATACAGCGTCGGTATTAAGGAATTTTGCAAGGTTTAATCTAACCTCTTGATTGTCCAGAATGTAGGTAGTAACCGCATTGTTCTGCTTATTTCCCAGAATCATTCCCCATGGAACTATCGAAGGATCAGTGAAAACCATAGAAAGTTCATCGGCAGTGATACCTTTTTCGAAAAGACTGGTAATAAATGGGTTATTGGAATTTATTACCGGAACCATAACATCACGCCCAACTAAGACTTTCCACAATTCGTCATTGCCGTTTGATGTATAGTCTTTCTGAGTAACAAAACTTAAAGCTCCTCCTGAATAAGAAACAGCCGAACCTGATTCATTAAGGGTGACAACCTTAATTCTCGTTTCCGGATTCGAATTGAAATACTCCGTTGCCCATTTATTAGTGAGTGTGGATAATTCCTGAGAACAAAAAACAGTAATTGAATCCTTGGTACTGGTTGCGGGGGATGCAAGAACTTTCTCGCAGCTGGTATAGACTATTGCAAGCAATAAAATCCCGCTAAATAAATAAATATTCTTCATGACTATTGGTTTTAAGTTCGCGTATTTAAAGGATGTAAATTCAACGAACGGTTTATTCTCCATTTAATAATTGTATAAACCCCCTTAATCAAGATTGATGCCAAAGTGAAAATATCGACTTTATTACGCTGATTATAAGCTATTTAATTACCCTATTGTTTAAATTTTAAACAGTGCTAACTGTATATTTTCTCAACACTCATTGTGGAATTAAATGCTTAGTACCTGATATTCATTTGTTTATAAGTGGTGTATATTTTTTAAACAGCTGTTGTGTTATTCAACGTTTTGAAATGAAATACCTTTGAAAGGCTTGCCAGAACTGCGTTTTATTTTTGTGATAAAAATAGGGAGATGCTAACAACTGGCTTCATTCATTTGTTTAAGAAAAAACTACCTTTGCTTTCAATACTATTCAATGAAATTTAGCACTCATACATTCGAAAACGGCATCCGTCTTGTGCATCAGCAATCTGACTCTCTGGTAGCTCATTTTGGGTTTATAGTACTTACAGGCTCAAGGGATGAGGAAGAGAATGAACATGGAATGGCTCATTTTATTGAACATGTGATCTTTAAAGGCACCAAAAAAAGAAAAAATTATCATATTATCTCCAGGCTGGAGGATGTAGGAGGAGAAATAAACGCATATACCACAAAAGAAGAAACCTGCATTCATTCTTCATTTCTAAAAGTTGATTATAGGCGGGCTATTGAGCTAATTTACGATATCTGCTTCAACTCAATCTTCCCTGAAAAAGAGATCAATAAAGAGAAAAGTGTTATTCTGGATGAAATCATGTCGTATCAGGACAGTCCCGCTGAATTAATCTTTGACGACTTTGAAGAGCTGGTTTACCATGGCCTTCCAATCGGTAGAAATATTCTGGGAACTCCTGAATATCTCTCAGGATTCGATCGTAACAGTATCCTGCAATTTTTAGGAAAGAATTACTCTACATCAGAAATGGTAATTTGCTCTGTTGGCGATATTAATTTCAATAAACTGGTTGGTATCTGTAAAAATTATTTCGGATCGGTGGAAGCAAAGGAAAGGCTAAAACTGCGTGTGAAACCAAATGGTTATATACCTCAGATAAAATCCATAGAGAAAACCACATTTCAAAACCACTGTATGGTTGGAAACATTGCCTACAGCGTAGAGGATGAAAGAAGATTGGGACTTTTGCTTCTGTCAAATATTCTTGGTGGACCAGGAATGAACAGTCGGCTGAATATGAGTTTGCGCGAACGAAATGGCTTTTCATATGACGTTGAATGTCATTACGCTCCTTATTCCGATACGGGCATATTTATGGTGTATTTCGGATGCGATAAAGGGAAGTATGAAAAGAGCATAAGTCTTGTTTATAAGGAATTTGATAAGCTTCGAAAATCTGCATTAGGTTCACTACAGCTAAGTAAGGCGAAAAAGCAGATTCTGGGTCAGGTTGCAATCATGTCGGAAAATAACGAAGCCCTCATGCTTTCAATGGGAAAAACACTTTTAATGTTCGACCGGATAGACACTCTCGAAGATATCAGGAAGAAAATCGAAGCGGTAACATCCTTGCAGATATTGGAAGCTGCCAACGATATTCTCAACCCAAACGAGCTTTCAATTTTAAAGTACAGCTGATGGAACTAATGGATTTTAATGAATCTATCTGGAATTATATCGAATCAAGCAGTACTTCTGAAGACCCTGTACTCGCTGCACTAAACCGTTATACACATCTCAAAATTGTTCATCCACGAATGCTTAGCGGTCAGATTCAGGGCAAGTTTCTCGAGTTTATAAGTTGTATGATTCAGCCTTCCTTCATACTGGAAATTGGAACATATACCGGCTATTCAGCAATCTGCCTGGCCAGAGGCTTAAAACCAGAAGGGAAGCTCATAACCATTGAAATTAACGATGAACTGGCAACCGTTTCGCAGAAGTTTTTTGAAGAAGCCTGTCTTTCTACTAAAATACAACTTATTAATGGGGATGCTCTGGAGATTATTCCGGGGCTTGAACAAGAATTTGACCTAATTTTTATTGATGCTGAAAAAGAACAATATTCTTCCTATTTTGATTTGGTTTTTCCAAAACTAAAGGCCGGTGGATTTATTCTTGCCGATAATACTCTATGGGATGGAAAAGTCGTTTTCGAAAACGAACATTCTGATTCCGCAAGTGTAGCTTTAAGGCAATTCAACAAAAAAATCAATGAAAATCCTAAAGTTGAAAATATTATTCTGCCTTTACGTGACGGAATAAGCCTGATTCGGAAAATATGTGATTAATTTGATATTTGATTTTTTTGCCAAATCCCACTAAATCTTCTTGATTGTCTTAGTAAGAATTCACACCTTATCCGGACTACAATAAATTAGCATCTTTAGGATGTCATTTTTTCAGGGAAAAAGAAAAAAATAAACATTTTACCCAAATCATTGTTTTTACCTATAATTCGTCGGATACGTGAAAAACTGTTTGTGAAGTTATGGCCCATTACTCAATTAAAGATCTGGAAAAGCTGTCGGGAATTAAGGCCCATACCCTCCGTATTTGGGAAAAAAGGTATAACCTTCTCGACCCAAAGCGCACATCCACCAATATCAGATTTTATGACGATGAAGATCTGAAAAGAATTCTGAATGTAGCATTACTGAACCGCAATGGGATTAAGATTTCCCACATTGCTGACCTAGACGAAAGTGAGATTTCCTTCAAAATTTCAGACCTAGCTCGTTTAAACCCGGAAACGATGAGCCAGATTGATAATCTGGTAATGTCGATGATTGAACTGGATGAAAAGAAGTTTGAAAAAATTCTTGCTAAATCAACTCATTTAATTGGATTTGAAGAAACCATTCTCCATTTAATTTATCCGTTTTTTGAAAAAATTGGAATCCTTTGGCAAACCGGAGTCGTGAATCCTGCTCAGGAGCATTTTGTAAGTAACCTTATCCGACAAAAACTGATTACCGCTATTGACAAACTTCCTGAAAATAATAAACCAGAAGCAAAAAGATTTATTATGTACCTGCCCGAAGGTGAATTGCATGAGATAAATCTCCTATTCTACTATTATTTAGCTAAGAAAAGAGGCCAGAATGTTATTTATTTGGGGCAATCCGTTCCTTTTAAAGATCTGACAACTGTAGCAAATATTAAACCTTGTGATTATATTCTAACCTCATTCAGTTCAACATTTAGCGGGATTGAAATCAACGAATATCTGATACAACTTGCACAGACTTTTGCTAAACAGAGAATTTTTTATTCAACCTTCGATTATGAAAACCAGAGCATAAGCTTCCCTGAAAACCTTTTTCAAGTGAAGAATGCCTATCACTTTGTTGAAATGCTTGGAAGAATTGTTTAAACTAATATTCCTTCCACAAGTACTTTATTTACATTCCGTTAATTGAGACTGCCCCAATGTTAGTAAACAATTTGAGTAATACATACTCATTTTTGTATATTTGAGCCAAATTCAGCAATAATGCGGGCTTTTTTTGTTTTTATCTGTATATTTTTTTTCTGTGCAACTGAACTATCTGCTCAGGATAAAAAGGCCTACAGATCTCAGTTTCTTGAAGCTGAATATTTCTTTTTAATTGGGGAATTTAATGAAGCCCGCTTCATCTATTCAGAACTTCTTAAACAAGACCCGGAAAATGCAAATCTCAAATTTCTAATTGGAGCATGTTACCTTAGCCTTGATGAAGAAAAAGCCAAGGCCATACCTTACCTTGAAAGTGCGGCTGCGAATATTTCTCCATCATACAGAGAAGGATCTTACAAGGAAAGAAATGCGCCCAAAGAAAGTATGTTTGCTCTGGCCAGAGCATTCCACATACAAAATCAACTGGATAAGGCGATCGATTGTTATAAAAAGTACCACGATATAATGAGACTTCAGGATCCCTCTGAAATTGACTTTGTTCTTAAGCAAATCGAATCCTGCAAACTTGCTAAGTATATGCTTGAAAATCCCCTTCCATATACACGCACTCCATTTAGCTCTGAATTCAACGCTTACGCATCAAATTATAACGCAATTATTTCGGAAAAAGATTCTATGATGATCTATATGCGAAAAAAGACGTTCTATACCGCTATAATGATGACCCGGCTTCAAAACGGAAAATGGACAGTTCCGATAGCAATTAATGATCAGCTTGGAATTGATGATAATAGCAACGTATGCTCAATTTCTGGTGACGGATCAGAACTATACCTGAGTGTTGAAGAAGACCAGATTTACGATATCGTCATGAGTCGCTTCAAAAAGGGTAAGTGGAGTAAAGTCGAAAAGCTGAATAACAATATTAACACTTACTACAGCGAAACCCATGCATCCATTTCTTCAGATGGGAAAAAACTATTTTTTACCAGCGACAGACCCGGCGGTATCGGAGCTATGGATATCTGGATGTCAGAATGGCAAAATGAAAAGGATGGCTGGGGAAAGGCTATTAATCTGGGAGAACCTGTAAACTCATTGTATAGCGAAGAAACTCCCTTTATAAGTAGTGATGGCAGTATACTTTTTTTCAGCTCAATGGGACATGCTACCATGGGTGGTTTTGATGTATTTTATTCTAGCTTTCTACCTACAGGACAATGGTCCTATCCTGCAAATATCGGCTATCCTGTAAGCACCGCTGATGAAGATTTGTTTTATTTTCCACTTGGAATAGGCAGGCAAGCACTTTTCAGCGGGTTTATGGATGAAGGAGAAGGAAAACAAAAAATTCTTCTCGTAAATCTGGATACAAGTTCACATTTTGAAAATATTGCTCTTAAAGGTACCATTCGGCTTGAAGATAAAGTTCGTGAACTCGACGAATCATTCTCAGTTAAGATCATTAACAGTAAAAATTCAGATACTGTAATAACTATAAAACCTAACCCAACTACAGGAGAATATAGCGTTGATCTTCAACCCGGAAGCTACGAACTTCGTATGCAAGGAAATGGTTATACTGAAACAAAGGAAAACATTACTGTTATAGAGGGAGTTAGCAGAAACGAAATAAGGATGGAAACGGCAATGACACCGGTAAATGTAAGCTCCGGAGAATTTCTTGTAATCCGAAATGTGCTATTTGGGTTTGACGATTTCGCTTTAGATGATGAAGCTAAAACTGATTTGGAAATGCTGCTTATGGCTATGCAGACGCATCCCCAGATATTAGTTCAGGTAACTGGTCATGCAGACTCAAAAGGCAGCGAAGACTATAACCTCAACCTATCAAGGAAAAGAGCAAGGTCTGTGGTTGATTATCTTATTTTTAAAGGAGTTAGTAAGGAGAGATTCATATCACTCGGACTTGGAGAGCAACAGAGTATTGCTCTTAACCAAAACACAGACGGAACGGATAACCCGGAAGGAAGACGTCTAAACCGTTACGCGGAAATTAAACTGATTAATAATTCGGATGAAAATATTAAAATTCAACAAACTGAAGTCCCTCAACATCTCCGACCCAGAACCGATGAGAGATATTCAGTATTGCTTACTCAATCTGCAGATCCTCAATATATCCCGAATTCACTGCAGGGTGTAAAAATTCTATTAACTGAAACGGATCGCTCACGACTGTTCTTTTCAGAAGAGTTTAATGATAAAGCAAAATGTATAGAAATTCTCAATAATGCCATTGATAATGGGTTTCCGGAGGCAATTATTCTCAATCAGACGGAGAGAGATGGTTTGATTCGCTCATTTACCGATCAGAAAGACGAAAGCCATCCTCCCTATTCAATTCAGATAATGGCTTTGAAAAATCCAATGGATCTTAGTAAATTTGAGAGGCCTGGTGAGGTATCCGAACTAATCGGAAGCGATGGTCTTTATCGGTATGTAATGGGATTTTATACTGAAAAACCATTGGCTTTAAAGGCTTTGCAAGAGGTTTATGCATATATATATCCTGATGCATTTGTTATTTCCCTTGAGAAATATACTAAAAAAGAAGCGTTAACCGGAAACAATGAAACCGGGACGGTCTATTATACAGTGCAGTTCAATGCTAGCCGGAAAGCGGCCGACAAACACAAATACAAAAGTCTCGGAGAAGTACGAATAAACCTTGGCGCAGATGGGTTTTACCGCTATTCCATTGGGCTTTTCGACGATCGGCAAAAGGCGGAAATAGAACTCAAACGAATTAAATCACTTGGTTACTCAGATGCATTTTTGCGGAAAATTGAAAATGTTGCAAGGGAAATAAAGTAATTTTTTTGTAAGACCTATATTGCTTTCTCTCCCTATTATGAATACAAACTCAAGCCATTTATCCATGAAATTGCCATTCACATCAAAATTTGTTTAACACTTGTTTAACAATTTCAGAACTGTCTTTTTTGTTTAATTATTATTTGGAATAGTCTATTCCATAAGCTCCAAACGCCTTTCTTTTAAAGCAAAATACCTATAATTCTTATTTAGATTAGACCGTGTTTTTAACTCATTTCATCAATTTGCTTTTGGATTTTTGTTTAACTAGATAGTATATTTGTTAAACAATTTGGATTAAGAACAAATAAAAATAGCAACAATGACAACGATGGAATTTAACAGCAAACTAATCAGTATGGAGGACAGTCTTGAAAGATTTGCCCTTAGTCTGACTTCTAACAGAGAGGAAGCAAAAGATCTGTTACAGGAAACATATCTCAAGGCACTTACCTACAGGGATAAATTTGTTGAATACACCAATCTCAAGGCCTGGGCATACACGATAATGAAAAATACATTCATTAATAACTACCGAAAGGCAGTTCGTGAAAATACCACCGTAGATAATACAAAGGATTTATTTTTTCTGAATAACGCAAAAGAATCTTCCATGGTTAGACCGGATTCGGAATATGCCTTTAAAGAAATCAACAAAGCTATCGAAGCTCTTGAAGACGAGTTTAAAGTCCCTTTCCGTATGCATACTGAAGGTTTCAAATACAAAGAGATTGCTGAAACTCTCGATCTGAAAATCGGAACTGTTAAGAGTCGCATTTTCTTCACCCGCAAAAAGCTTATGGAATCGCTGAAGGATTATAAATAAGAATTTTTTTGTCCTAATTAAGATTTTAAGGTCTGCTATTCTTACTCAAGGAATAACAGACCTTTTCTATGTGTTTATCCCTGGATGGGTTCCAAATTTGAGCTCTAGAATCTCCTTGCGGTAAGCAAATATGCCTTCCACTTTTTTTCTTATAAAGAGATGATTCAGAATTCTACCAAACACGCCAAAAGGAAGTTTATAATAAAGTAGGTCGGTCATTTCAACACCTCCGGAAACCGTTTTAAAGTGATGTTCATGGTGCCAGATACCATATGGGCCGATTAGTTGAGAATCGATAAAATATTCCGGTTCCTTGACCTGAGTTATTTCAGTAACCCAGTTAACCTTATAACCGGGGATTGGTTTTAAATTATAGGAAATGATCATTCCAGAATACATTACAGATGGAATTTCTGTAAGGATCTTAAATCCCATGTATTCAGGTGTAATATCCTTCAGATTCTTGGGAGAAGAAAAAAAATCCCAAGCTTCGGTCAGACTTATAGGCACGAACTGAATTGTTTTAAGCGTGTGGATCATAAATGAAATGAAATATTAAAAAAATGAATATAAAACTGCTTGAAATATTTTTAAAAAAGTTTGAAAACCAGGATTTTAATAACACTAACATCTGATAAGCATAAACATTCAGAAGTGAAGAAAGTTTCGATTCCCTCAAATAATCCAGCATTTTCAACTGATTACCAAGGATATAGCTACTGGTAAATCCATTAGCATTTTGTTCTGTATCGAGAACAACAAAGCAAATACTATCCCTGTAATAGCTATAAAATCTGGGTCTTTTAGTGTATTCGGCTATTAGTGAAGGATTGTTAAGATCATGATTCCCCATGGTCCACAGAGTGTTTGGACTATCCAGATTAAAAAGACTATCGCAATAGTTCATCGAAACTCTGCTGATGCTTGTATAATAGGTGATATCGCCACCCAGTAAAACCATGTCATACAGTGAGAAATTGATTTTTTCAATCTCTTTTAAAACACTCTGATGCACTTTATCTTCGCTTCGGGGATGAGGTACGAATATAAATTTCAGATCTGAATTGACCTGTGGCATTACATTTTTACATATAGAGCAAAAAAATAATATTAAAAATATCGTTCTCATTTAATGGGATCAAAAGATTAAAAGCTTTGTGTATTACAAACTTAACACCTATTTTGATCAAATTTAAATTAAAAACAAAAACATTTTCGGTAAAAGTTGATCTAAGTTTTTGAGAAATCAAAAAATCAGTTAAATTTGCAATCCCATAATGCGGGAATAGCTCAGTTGGTAGAGCACGACCTTGCCAAGGTCGGGGTCGCGAGTTCGAGTCTCGTTTCCCGCTCCAAAATACGATCAGATTTAGTGGTTCGTATGAAAAAGAATCCCGGAAGGGATTTTTTTTTCAAGAGTTCAAATCAGTTCTCTGAATGCCCGGATGGTGGAATTGGTAGACACGCAGGACTTAAAATCCTGTGGCCATTGCGGCTGTGCGGGTTCAATTCCCGCTCCGGGTACTGAAAAGCCCCTCTAACTGATTGAAGTTGAGGGGCTTTTTGTTTTATGAGGTACAAAAGACAAAGTTCCAGAAATCGGAAATGCGGAAATTGTTCAGGGTGGTCAATCTTCGCCTCACGAAATGGGTACGAAACAAATACCGAAAATTCAGGCGTCGCCATTGGTACTTTGCGTTCAAATACTTACAAGGTGAATCGAGAGGTTCAAGCACGGTTGAGAGAGGTTTGGGGGTGGGATTCCCCCTTACCTACTAGACTATTTCTACTGTTTCTTTACAGAGCAAGTCGAAATGCCAAAAATTGCATACAACGGACAAAAACTAATAATGCTTGTCAAGGTAAATACACCTGATAATACAAGCAAAATAATTCCGAATGTTTCACCTACAACATTTGTGAAATAGAGAGTAACCATAATTGCCGAGATTACTAATCTAATAATTCTGTCGGCAGAAGACATGTTTTTTTTCATTCTTGTTCTTTTTTAATTGTTCATAAAATTTACTAATAACACGATTGAAGTTACGATTGCTATACACAAAATGCACATCAGTATAAATTTGTATATCGTTTTCATATTCTTCATTTGCCCAACAAAGGTCTGATAATTAAAACAGTTGTCCAGTAACTAAAGTCACTACGATAGAAATAGCTCAATACTGTCATGGTATTGCTTAAGTAAATTTTGTCTCTCCATTTTTTTTACTAATCTGCTTACAACTTCTCTGGAAGTCCCGAGGTCGTTTGCTATTTCTTTATGTGATATTTTAATTGGGTTTTTACCGGTGACTTTTATTTTTTCTGAAAGATAATCTAATAGCCTTTTGTCTAGCTTATAATAGAGCATTTGGTG
>Ga0105048_10000582_pt1 | contig 56929 bp, 39 predicted proteins | sample MAT05_FD_78382 | JGI IMG/M metagenome (GOLD analysis project Ga0105048, IMG submission 78382) | Freshwater microbial communities from Lake Fryxell liftoff mats and glacier meltwater in Antarctica - MAT-05 | ecosystem: Environmental > Aquatic > Freshwater > Ice > Liftoff microbial mat | place... | reverse complement strand
GCGCCGCAGAGGAATGCGCCTTTTTGGCAAATCAATTCGCCACCCATTTGGTCCAAGTGCATGGGAGTGATGCGGCCCATATAAGGTGCCGCAAAGGCAATATGCTCACGTCCCTGCGGCCTCGTGTTCGTAAATGTCGTCATGAACAGTGACTCACCAGTCATGACGCGTTTCCCAGCGCTTACGACTTTGTTCCAAAAGCCACCGCTACTGGACGGATCCCCAAAGACCGTTTGCATCTCGATGCCGGAGGTCATGTACATCATCGCCCCCGCTTCGGCGATAACTGTTTCGCCTGGATCGAGAGTTACCTCAACGTATTGCGTATCATCCCCGTGGATGCAGTAGTCGATTTGGTCGGCTATCCCCTGTTTTCCCGCCGGCGATTGATAGGAGCGAGGTATGGCATTGCTCGTGCTGGTGTTTCCTGAATTTCCGGAAGAAGCACTAACAGGCGATGTCGGTGAGGATCCGCTTAAAAAACCGTCGTCCATAAAGGACTGGGGGGCATCGGCGGCCACATCGCTCTGAGCAACGAAAACCTGCGAGCAAGACTGGCATCGAACGTTCTTTCCTACATGCTCTTGTGCAAGCCGATGGGCCTTGGAGCAGTTCGGGCAATAAATGGTAAGCATTGCAAACTTCCTGAAAAATCGAGGCAAATGGAATCAAGCGAGTTCGGGTAGACGTCAACACAAGGCGTTTTTCATCGACGTCCATAGTGTAGCAGATTGAATCGCATTCAAAAATCGTCTGGCATCGAGTACGATAGGGTTCCTAACTTATGTTTTTGGAACACAAACAACAAGCGTCAGGCCAACTCTTGACTCCGAGCGAATTGAGCCAAAACATCAGCAACACAACCAAAACGCCTTGGGCCGATTTGCATTTGGACGACTCAGGCTTGAGTGCGATCGATCGCTTGCTGCACGCTACGTCGGATCAAGATCTAAGGGACAGCCTGATAGCGCAACTCGTTCCGTTGCTGACGCGATTTCCAAACTTACGGCGTGGGCTGGACCCTTTGCATCGATTCGTCGAGAACACTCGGAATCCGATGAGCTTTTTAGTCTTTTTGGATCGGGATCGAGATGCGCTCCCGTCGTTGCTTCAGATTCTGTCGATCGAGTCGACAGCGGTAGAGTGGCTGGTTTCCGATCCTGATAGTTTTGATTGGCTTCGGCTGAGTGCCGGCCAGTCAGTCGATCCAGAACATCTCAAAGACATCCTCATCAGCGAAATCAAGAACCTAGATGAGGAGGAGCAGATCCTTGCAAGCATGAAGCGGTTTCGCAGGCGCGAGACGTTTCGGGTCATTTGTTCCTTTTGCCTACACGAGATGCCAGCAAGTTCCGTTGCCCAGCAATTGTCATGGATCGCTGACGCTGGGATTGCCGCAGCGTTGTTCGCAGCCAATGCAGAAAGGAAAACGGATCGTCGATCGCGCTCTCAGAATCCAGGACCGGCCATCGATTTGTCTAATTTTTTATGCGTGATGGGGCTGGGATCGCTAGGTGGCCAAGAGCTCGAGTTCGATGGTCCACTTGAAATGGTAATCCTAACCGATAGTGAGCTGTTTCCAGAGGAGGCGAGAGAGTCCTTTATTGAGGATGAATTGCAACGCATGGCACTGCGGGCGATAGCGATACTAACTCATGCAGAAGGGTTGGGGTATTCCGTTGTCTTTCCTTACCATCCCGAGGGGACCACCTTAGGCCAAGTCCACTTGCACGACTATCGGCGATGGATTCGGGACATTGAGAACAATGGTAGGACTTGGCAAAGGCTGAGGCTGCTCAAGACTCGGTATCTGGCGGGGAATCCTGTGTTAGCATTGCGGTTCCTGCAAGAGTTTCCGACACTCGTGTACCGTCGCTATTTGACGCGAGCCGATATCGCGGGCATCGGGGCACTCAAACGCAAGATGGATCGGGAAGGCAAAACGCTTGAATTGATCCAGCCGAATCAGCCCGCGTGGTCGGTGGAGTTGTTGCAAGGATGGAAACGTGAAATTGAGTTTCTAACGCAATTCTTGCAACTCATCAACGGAGGTGAGTTACCTGAGATTAGACTCGCGAACACAATCCAAGCCATTGATTCTTTGTCGCAGTCCAGTTGCTTGACCGAGCAAGAGCGATCGATATTGGTAACTGCTTACAATCGGTTCTCGCAGACTATTATTTCCAACCAGTTGCAAGATCCAATTGCGACAAAAACCCTCATGCAACCCGCGATAGCGGAGTCAAACGACCAACTGGATGCGGAGTTGGCCGACTCCTGGAGCAAAGTCAAGCAGATTCGCAACCACTTGCGAGGGGAAGTCTTTGCAGATGAAAACCAAGCCTCGGAAGAAATCGATCTCATCCTCGATCCGAATCCAAAGCCGGAATGGATTGACGCCCTTTTGGCCAAGTATGGCTTCAAACGCTTCAACGCGGCCTACCGTTTTTTGATGGAGCTTTCGCGAGAAGAAGTTTCCATGCTTTCAACGCGTCGATGTCGCCATTTTTTGTCGAGCATCGCAACGCAGTTGCTCACGAAAATCAGCCAGACCCCCGATCCTGACTTAACCCTCGAAAATCTCGCCGTCAGTTGCAGGTCGTTGGGTGGCAAGGGAGTATTGTGGGAGTTGTTTAGCGTGCATGAGCCATCGCTCGATCTGTATGTTCGCTTGTGCGGTGCAAGTCCTTATTTAATCGGAATCCTAACCAGCAATCCGGGGATGATCGACGAGTTACTAGACTCTCTGATGCTCAACCGATTGCCGACGGAACAGCAAATGGGATTGATGCTCCACGAGTTGTGTCGCGGTGCGGAAGAGATTGAGCCGATCATCCATTCCTTTAAGAATACTCGGCACCTGAATGTAGGCGTGCGAGATATCCTAGGCAAGGAAAGCATTACCGATACACATCGTGCATTGGCAGACATTGCCGATGTGTGTTTGCATCAATCGGTCGACTGGCAGTATGGTCGACTGGTGAAGCGATTTGGGGTCCCGACTTCCAACGACGGGCAAGTTTGTCGATTTGGAGTGGTAGCTCTTGGCAAGCTGGGAGCACGCGAACCCAATTATCATAGCGATATTACGTTGTTATTTTTATACGATTCCGAAGGAACGACCCGTGCGATAGGTTCTGGTCGCCATCATGAACCGATATCGTCCGGGTATTTTTTTCATCAGCTTGCGCAAAAAGTCGCCCAGGCAGCCAATCGCGTTTGGCGAAGTGGTCGACTTTACGAAACCAAGAACTGGATGGTCTCGCCACATCGAGATACTTCTCTCGCGTGGAGGCTCGATGAATTCCGTCATTTTTTTGTCGCGGCGGACGATCTAGCGTTGCAACGACAAGAGTTGTGCAACGCTCGCTGTATTTTAGGCGAACCTTCGTTTCATCGATTGATCAACGTAGCCATCGAAGAAATCGTTCGAGTGCGTTCTTGGACAAATGAGGACAATGAGCTTGCCATGTCCACACGCAAGAATCTGGAAACCACCGCTAACGTACGCAATATTAAGCGAGGCGTCGGTGGGACGATGGACGTGGAATATATCGCTCAGCTTTTGATGCTCCGCAACGTCGCGCCCCATCCTGAGATATTTGTTGCAGGTACGCTCGAGGCCATTGAGCGACTTCGAGTCGTTGGCATAGTTGAGCCGATGGATGCAGATGCCATGAAAGATGGCTACAACTTTTTAAGAGGGGTCGAATCCGGGTTGCGACTGATGAACACGCAAGCACGGCATGATCTACCAACCTCCGAGAGCGAATTGTCGCGATTGGCATACGTTTTGAACTTAAAAAGTGGTGAGGAACTGGTGCGCCAATGCGAGCACTACCGTCAATCGCATCGTCGGCTTTTTGAGAAGTATTTGGGACAACCGAAGCGAGGTTCGTAGGCCATTGGGCGTATTTGGCGTGCGGAAATCCATTTCCGCTTTCAGGTGTGCGGAGGCAATTCCAGCGATTGACGAAACTCCGACAATATCGCTAGCCCATCCGTTCGGGGCTTGCCGGCTTGCCCCCGACGGATGCGTTTTGGCGTACTACCATTGGGCGTCCCAACTACCGTTGCCCTCGGCTTTGCCCGCCTCCGGCGGGCAAAGCCGAGGGCAACCGGTCGTTTCACGAGTGCCGGCCGTTAGTACGCCAAAACAAGGTTGGTGGGGGACAAGCCTGGACCGTTAAAAATTTGCTATTGCGATCGAATCTAAAAAGTATTTTCACTCCCGTTTTTGTTCCTCGCACATTTTGTAGGTCCATATCGACATAGATTTGGCTACCGTCGGTTTCCAACCGGCGGGGCCATATCTGACAGCTACACCTAATACCCGATATTCATTTCGTGTTTGCATCGCTGACCGCTCTCCGTCCGATTTATTCGGGCGGAAGCAACGTTTGAGTACGTTGCTTCCGCCGGACGAGTCCGACGGAGAGCGATCACTCTGCGAACTTTTCGCGTTGGTAGCTGACAGATGCTGCCCCGCCGGTTGAAAACCGACGGAAGCAAAACGAATCGGTTTGCCTGTCTGTTCCATCAGGCGAAGTGGAAGAAAAGATGCGCAATCCAATTGCTCCCGCAATCCCAGTTTTTTAACGGCCTAGAAAAGCCCCCGACCAACCTGAAAGGGCAGATCGCAGAACGGAACAAAACTCGCATCAACGCATTTTTCGTAAACTGCTATTTGTCGCATAGCCCAGGCTCCGCCTGCCATTTCCATCAACTGACGTGTACCCGTTCGGTGGGAACAGGAGGCAAAGCGTCCAAAGCATTGCATTCCCAGGCGAAGTTGGCGGAGCCTGGGGGACAAGAATGTTGTAGTAAGTTGCGTTGCCCGAGAAATATCTGTTTTTTCATTAATAAATCCTGTCGGCGAACGTCTACCTTGTTAGCCCAACTCAGTTCTCCTCCCCCCGAGCCTTGATATCGATGACACTTTTTGAAATTCCAACATGACATGGCAGGTACCGCCCGAGGAAATCGCTAGCGATTCTCATCAGACCGGCGACGAGCATCGAATGTGGCTGCACGCTACCTTCGAGAGGCTCGAGCGTCCGCTGATTGCCTATGCCATGCGTTTGTTGGGCGGAGATGTCGAGGTTGCTCGGGACTGTGTCCAGGAGAGTTTTTTGAGATTGTGCCGTGAAGGTCGGTCGCATGTCGAGGGACATGTCGATGCCTGGCTCTTCAAGACTTGTCGCAATCGAGCGATGGACCACCATCGCCAGGAGGCTCGAATGATTATCGATTCGGATTCATCGGCGTTAGCAATGGCCCAGGCATCGACCGCCGAACCAGGTGGCTATCTATCCCAGCGAGAAGAACAAGCGCAACTGCACGACCAGATCGCTCGGTTACCGACACGCGAGCAAGAGGTGTTATCGCTTCGGCTCGGCCAAGGTCTTTCCTATAAGCAAATCGCGGAGATTACCGATTTGAGCGTATCGCACGTCGGTGTGATTCTGCATGAAGCAGTAACGAAATTGCGAACGGCAATGACAGGCACGGGCCATCGTCTCCAATCTTCGTTCAGCCCGAAGCCGTAGGCCCTGGCACCACTTCAATCGTTTAACCCGTAGCCGAAGGCGATGGTGCAGCTCCAAGTTCGGCCCCCAAATACATAAACCACAAATACGCGGCTATCGACCGCGGCCCAAACATAACAAATACCTAATAGGCAATAAATCAAACCATGACACACAACACATCCAACGTATCCAATAATGCAATCGAACCGTGGCAGTTAACGGCTTATGCCCTCAACGAGCTAGAGCCCGATGATGCAGCGAGAGTCGAACAGGCACTGGAAGTAGACTCCGCCTTGCGAGCCGAGTTCGAGCAAATTCAGCAAACGCTTTCAGCCGTTCGATCAGCCTTGGTCGGCTTACCGACAAGTGTGACGTTGAGCGAAAAGCAGACCGCTAAGGTGGCATACCGAATCGAACAAGTGGTTGCATCTGTGCCGCTTGCATCGAGGGTCACGGTCAAGCTCGCCGAGCGTCCCTTTTACCGTCGCAAACGTTTCGCGGCGTTGTTGGTGACGGCCGCAGCCATACCACTCGCTGCGACGTATTTGCCTTCTTTTTTTGATAAAGGTGGACCATTGGCCGTTGATATTCCAAGCCAAACGAAACCGAGTGCCTCTTACTTGAACGATGATATCCAGTATTTCCCTGCACCGAACGGAGAGGCACCACAAATTCACACTATGAATGATGGCGAACGCGCCGCAATCGTTCCACCGCCAGACGCAATCCGCGCCGAAGACGGACTAATCGGCGATGCCGACACTTCATTCGTGCCAGAAATGGGTTTGGTGATTATCAAAGGTAGCAAGCAAGATGTTCGACAATTGCAAGAAGTGATCAAAGGAATCAAGGATGGAGAGTCAACTCAGTCTTTGAGCACGCTTGCAATTTCAAGCGAAGCTAAACAAGAGAATGGTTTTGCTTCTGGGCCTATTGCATCGGGCGAGGTTGCTTCCAATGCAGATAGACGAATCAAGTTGAATTTGGATGCAATAGCTGACAGCAAAGGTGAATCAAAGGCCGAATTGAGCCAAGATGGTTATGGTTCCGTAGGACTCGGCTTCGGGGGATACCCAGGCGGTGGCGGGGTTGGAGGCCCGAATGGCCTAGGAGGCAAGAGCGCGAGTGGCTATGGAAGTTCGATGGGTGTTAATGAAAAGCCTGGTCCCGGGATGTCTGTCTCAGGTATGGCGGGCCAAGCTGCGAATGGCCCTCAACCTACAGCAGGTGCTAGTAGCTCATTGGCCTCTGAGGCGAGTCCAGAAGCGGAAGAGTTTGATCGCTTGGATTCTTCGAAGACTGAAAGCCTCGCCACTTACGACAAACGTCTACGCGATGAAACACTCCCTGAGGAACTGCGTCAAAATGCACCACACCTTTTCAATAGAGCAAAGATCGCCGAATCAAGCACCGATCGCTTTGAAAAGATCGTCGAGACCCCGTTCCTCGAAACGCAGAAGGCTCCACTATCAACCTTCTCGATCGATGTCGATACAGCTTCCTACAGCAAGATTCGGCAGACGCTCATGGAAGGGAACCGTCTACCAAGTCCCAGCATGGTGCGGATCGAGGAGATGGTCAACTACTTCGAGTACGAGTATGCCGGTCCGCAAGAGGAACGACCTTTTGCAGCCCATATGAAAATCGACCGATGTCCATGGAATACGGAGCATCAATTGGTTCGTATCGGCCTACAAGCCAAGAAACTCGACGCACAAAAACGAGTCAAAGCCAACATTGTCTTCTTGCTCGATGTGTCTGGCTCGATGAACGAGCCGAACAAGTTGCCGTTAGTAAAGAAGGCACTATCTATGCTCGTGAATCAACTTACAGAGAATGACCGCGTGGCCATCGTAGTCTATGCAGGTGCCGCAGGCTGTGTTTTGCCGAGCATTTGCGGGGCCGAAAAACAAACAATTCTATCCTCGTTGGATCACCTCAACGCTGGTGGTTCGACCAACGGCGGACAAGGCATTCAGTTGGCTTACTCGATCGCCAAGGAACACTTCATCCCGGGCGGTGCAAACCGCGTGGTGTTGTGCACCGACGGCGATTTCAATGTTGGCGTCACCGGCGACGATGCCTTAGTGGCCATGATGCAAGAGAATGCCAAGAGCAATATTTTTCTCACTTGCTTGGGCTTTGGAGCTGGTAACTACAACGACACCATGATGGAAAAGATTTCCAATAAAGGGAATGGCGTTTATGGCATGATTGACAATGAGCTAGAGGCCCGTCGCATGATGGTGGAGCAACTCGGCGGCACACTGGTCACGGTTGCCAAAGATGTCAAAATCCAAGTGGACTTTAACCCAGCCAAGGTTGCTGGCTATCGGCTGATCGGTTACGAAGACCGACGGCTGGCCAATAAGGATTTCGATGACGACAAGAAGGACGCTGGCGAGATCGGGGCCGGGCACCGTGTGACAGCACTCTATGAAGTGATCCCAGCGGGCAAGTGGGTTGGGGGCAATCCACCGTCCCAAGGCGAGTCCTCCAAGTATTTGCAAAAGCCGAACGCGGAGTCAAAATTCGAGACACCGGCAGTTGCTGAGGAATACTCGTCCGAGTTGCTGACGCTTAAGGTGCGGTACAAAGAGCCGGAAGGGAACGAAAGCACCATGCAAGAGTTCGTCTTGAAAGAAACAGATCGGAACGACCAGCCGCTAATGGATCGGGACATGCAATGGGCAACCGCGGTGGCCGAGTTTGGATTGCTGCTTCGTCGCAGTGAAATGGCCCCGCATGCCGATTGGTCGGACATGCTCGAGCGAGCAACCAGTTCGGCGGGCGGCGATGCCTATCGACTCGAGTGCTTAGCGATGATGCGCAAGGCGAGAAGTATGTTCCCGTAGGTCAGTCGCTCCGTCGACTGCCGTACTGCATGCTGGAATATCTAGGTTTCGTGACTTCTCGATGGTATTTGGGCCTGCAAACCTAGAATGGTTCGAGCCGATTTGAATGTTTGGATGGGCGATGGAGTTCGCACATCAAAGACTCAAGTCGGCGGAGCAACTTGACTACGTTCGCAATGGCAGTGGTTTTAGTTTAAACTACATCCAACGGTCTGCTTCCGCACCGTGTCGATTTCCAAGTGCTTGGCGAACGGATATGGAACCAATGCAAAAAGGCGCAGCCCACCTGCAACCGCTACGCAGCGTTTGTCGTTGTTGTGAAATTGCGTTTATTTGGCTGGTCGTCGCTTCAATCGCCAACGCCCAGACGGATTTCGCCCGCGATATCCAACCGATCTTTCAGAAACAGTGCTACGCATGTCACGGTCCGGAAAAGCAAAAGAGTGGCTATCGCTTGGATATGCGGTCAGTCGCACTGAAGGGTGGTGACCAAGGTGAAGCACCGATCCTACCCAAGGACGCTGCCAAAAGCCCGCTCTTCCGTTTTGTAAGCGGCGAGGACGAGGACATGTTGATGCCGCCCAAGGAAAGCGGGAAACCTCGACTTTCGACCGAAGAACTCAAATCGATTCAAGCTTGGCTGGATGAAGGAGCGGTTTGGCCTGACGAATACTCTGGACAAAAAAGGGAACCAAGTTCGCATTGGTCGCTGCAACCGCTGGCTATGCCAGCGGTCCCGGTCGGACCGGGTAATGCCGTAGACGCGTTCATTCAGCAGAAGCTGGCAGAAAAAAAATTGACCCTATCGCCAGAAGCCGATCGTCGCACTCTCATTCGACGATTGAGCTTCGATCTGCTCGGACTGCCGCCTAGCCCGGGTGAAATCGATGCCTTTTTGGCTGACGAATCGCCGACGGCATATGAAACTCTCGTGGACCGACTCCTAGCTTCATCGCATTATGGCGAACGTTGGGGGCGACATTGGCTCGACATTGCTCGTTATACCGAAAGCCAGGGTTTTGAGTATGATCGCTTGCGTGAGAACGCTTGGCATTATCGCGACTACGTCATCCAGAGTTTTAATGACGACAAGCCTTATAGGCAGTTCATGAAAGAGCAGATTGCGGGCGACGTCATGGAACCCGTAACCAAGGATGGCATCATCGCCACGAGTTTGCTCATCTGCGGACCTTGGGATCAAGCGGGCAACGCTCAATCTAACAAAACACAACGCGCAATCACACGCGAGGATGAACTTGAGGACATGATCGGTGTGGTAGGTCAATCGTTTCTCGGGCTTACGATCAATTGCGCACGATGTCATGCGCACAAGTTCGATCCAATCCCACACGAAGAATACTATCGAATCAAGTCGGTGTTTGAAGGGGTAAAGCATGGAGAACGCTCCATTGCATCGGATGAGGAAACCAAGGCACGAAGCCAGCAGCAGAAAGAACTGGAACGTCAAGTCGAACAAGCGAACGAGACGATGGTTCGCATCGAATCCGAGGGAGCAAAGCAGGCCATCGCCAAACGCTCCTCAGGTTCACCTGAACCTGGTCCTGCTGCGACCAAGGCGGAGATCACGGCAAGTTTGAATGCCGAGCAGGCAAGCAGCCATTCCAGTGCATTAGCTAACCTGCAACGAGCCAAGAAATCTTTAGCGGATTTGAAGAAATTGCCTGTCTCGTATACCGGTGTTCGAGTTCAGCCACCGATCACCAAGCGACTTAAGCGGGGCGATGTCAATTCGCCGGACGAAGAGGTTACGCCAGGAGCGTTGTCTGCGGTTTTTGAGCTTGAGCCGGACTTTGGGCTGGCTGCGGATTCGCCTGAAAAAGAACGGCGGTTGAAGTTCGCTGATTGGCTTGCTGATGCTCGCAATCCGTTGCCGGCCCGAGTCATGGCCAACCGCGTTTGGCATTGGCATTTCGGCCAAGGGCTGGTGGCGACGCCAAATGATTTTGGCGTGAGTGGTGATCGACCGAGTCACCCGGAACTGATTGAATGGCTGGCGGTGAAATTCGTCGAAAGTGGCTGGAGCGTGAAAGCGTTGCATCGGTTGATCGTCCAGTCGGCGACCTATCGGCAATCGTCCGCGTTTCAAGGAGCGGCAGCGTCCATCGATGCAGACAATCGACTTCTGTGGCGTTTTGCACCGCGTCGGCTCGAAGCCGAAGCGGTGCGAGATGCGATGCTTGTGGCGAGTGGACAGTTAAATCCGATTGGCGGTGGTCCGGGTTTTCGGCCATTCACGACCACGGAATTCAACGCGACCTTTTACACGCCGGTGGACCGATCCGAACCGGAGTTCAACCGCCGAACGGTGTATCGAATCAACGTTAATAGCGGCAAGGATCCGTTGCTCGATTCGTTCGATTGTCCAGATCCCTCGGTGAAGACACCGCGCCGCGGTGTAACGACGACGCCACTTCAAGCATTGGAGCTTATGAACAATGCGTTCATTCAACGTCAAGCCGGTCATTTAGCAGAACGTGCGATGCAGTCTACCAAGGGGGATGTCAGCCTAGCGATCGAAGACGCCTATGAATTTGCTGTAGGGCGAAAGCCTAACGAGGGCGAAGCTAATCGGGCCATGGTGGCCGCACAGGAACGCGGACTGGCCAGCGTCTGTTGGGCACTTTTTAATTCCACGGAGTTTATCTATGTCCGGTAGTCGACTTCATGAAGCTTCGAATGGCAATGTTCTCATCGCCCCCTTTCCCCGTCGTCATTTTCTTTGGAATGCAGGTGGTGGGCTAGGAGCGATCGCGCTTGCATGGATGTTGAATCGCGACAACCTCAAAGCATCGGATTCCAAGGCGAGATCGGCGATTCCGCCACATTTTACGCCCAAGGCGAAGCGGGTGGTTCAAGTCTTTTGTGCCGGCGGAGTGAGCCATCTCGACACGTTTGATTACAAGCCCGAACTGGCGAAGATGGATGGTCAGTCGCTTGAGGGCAAAGGGGAGAATCTTGGCTTTTTTGGCCAACCTGGTCGGTTGATGAAGAGTGTCTATGATTTCCAACAACATGGCAAGTCGGGGGCTTGGGTAAGTAGTCTGCTGCCTAAGTTGTCGCAATGTGTCGACGACGTGTGTTTCATTCATTCCATGGTAGCCAAGAGCAATAACCATACGCCGGCCGCTTTTCAAATGAATAGCGGTTTTACGTTGAATGGTTTTCCGTGTATGGGGTCTTGGCTCAGTTATGGACTGGGGACCGAGAATGAGAATCTTCCCGCGTTCGTTGTCTTGCCCGACCCGCGCGGGCACCCGGCTGGAGGTTCTATCAACTGGACTTCCGGGTTCCTGCCTGCCAATCATCAGGGGGTTGCCTTTCGAACGCAATCTGGCGAACCGGTGCCGGATTTGCAGACACCGAAGAGCGTTTCCGCATCGGCGAGATTGGCGGACATGGCATTTCTAGCAACGATGAACCGTGAGTTCGCTGACGGACATCCAGGTGACAGTGCCTTTGCAGCAAGATTACGCGCTTATGAGTTGGCGGCGCAGATGCAATCGAGCATTCCCGAGGTTACTGATCTTTCGGGTGAAACGGAAGCGACGCAGCAGATGTATGGGCTAGATGAACCAGCCAACAAGGGCTTTGCAAGAAACTGTTTAACTGCACGGCGGCTGCTCGAGCGCGGTGTTCGGTTCGTTCAGATTCTTAATGGTGGCTCTTTTGGTTCGCCCCGCATCAACTGGGATGGGCACGAAAACGTTAAAGAGAATCACGACGCGCAAGCCTTAACGATGGACAAACCAGTGGCGGCACTGATTCAAGACTTAAAGCAACGAGGCATGTTCGAGGACACCCTCTTTGTTTGGGCGACCGAATTTGGCCGCAGTCCTACGACTCAGGGGATTGGGGCACCGGGACGAGACCATCATCCAACGGCATTCACATGCTTTTTGGCAGGAGCAGGTGTAAAGAAGGGAATGAGTTACGGCAGCTCCGATGAGATCGGCTACTTTACGCATGAGAATAAGGTGACGATTCCTGATTTTCATGCAACCATTTTGCATTTGCTTGGCCTGAATCACGAAAAACTGACGTTCTATCACAATGGTATCAACCGTCGACTAACGGATGTACACGGGCAGGTTGTTGACGGGATCCTGTCGTAGGATAGTCCACCAGTAGGCAGCTTAATCCTCGTTAAACGCAATACCGTTCAATTATTTGTTTAACAGTCAGCCGAAGGCGTACTCGATACCATTAACGTGCGCCTTTCGCTAACCGTTAAACGAAATACCCTTTTCAAAATATTTGGTGAGTTAAAACATACCGGCGAGGGGGTGGTTATGATTAGGCAATTGGTTGGTTCGTCCAAAAACTCATTTTCACGGTTGTCATGTCAGAAATCCCTGCGTTCGTCCCTGTTGCGTCCAGCTTTGTAACGGCCGAACATTCGCATGTTCATGAAGCGAAAAAACTCTTCGAGGCCGCGGTGGCGGAGATCAGCAAAGTCTTTGTTGGCCAGGATGAACTGGTCACCACCTCGTTGGTCGCCTTGTTTTCAGGCGGACACGTGTTGATCGAGGGGGTTCCTGGTTTGGGAAAGACACTCTTCGTCCGGACGTTGGGACGGGTTCTTGGATGTCAGTTTGGACGCATTCAGTTTACGGCCGACTTAATGCCCTCGGATATTACCGGAGCACCGATTCTAGACTTGAAAACTCAGGATTTTCGATTCAGGCCAGGGCCGGTTTTTACTCAGTTTCTGCTCGCGGACGAAATCAACCGATCACCAGCCAAGACGCATGCGGCGTTGCTCGAAATCATGCAAGAGTTTCGGGTCACCATAGATGGGATCAGCCATCCAGTCCCTCGGCCGTTCTTGGTCATGGCTACGCAGAATCCGATCGAAAGCGAAGGGACCTACTCCTTGCCCGAAGCCCAACTCGACCGGTTCATGTTCAAGGCAATCGTGTCCTATCCAAGCGAACAAGAAGAGGCTCGAATTCTCGAATTGCATTCCAGGCAAGTCGATTTTTCGTCCGTATTGAAAGACCAAGTCACTCAGATCACCAACGCAGAGCAAATCTCCAACATTATCAAGTTAAATGGTCAAGTTCGCATTGAGCCCAAGCTGCTTGCGTACATCAACAAGATTGTAAGGTTAACTCGGTCATGGCCAACCTTTCATATGGGAGCTTCGCCACGAGCCGGCTTAGCGCTGGTTCAGGGAGCTCGAACGATTGCGGCGTTTCGCGGTCGGGATTTTGCTGTGCCGGACGATGTGGTTGAGATCGCATTGCCAGCCCTTAGGCACCGAGTCATCATTTCTGCCGAAGCGGAGGTGGAGGGGCTCAAGGTTGATCAGGAGCTTACATCGCTCCTGAGAAGCATCGAAGTACCGCGAAGTTAAGCTATGTCCATATATGATTCGATAGGGACGTATCTTTTTTGGGCACCGTGGCTGGGTTTGCTCGCGCTCATTTCTCCGTTGCTGATCATTGCGTGGGGCTGGCGCATTTTTCCAACTAGCCGATGGATGTGGTTGTTGCTACCATTGTGCGCGTCGACCCTCCTCATTCTATTGTCGCCACTGATGATTTATTTCATCGTAGTCTTTGACTTATTCGCGTTATCTACGGTCGTGCTGGACCTGCTTACCATAACTGGGCCTAGCGGTCTGAGCGTTGAACGGCAAACGCTCAAGAGTGCTTCGTTAGGTGGCACCCACGATGTGAAGTTGTGTCTTGATAATCGAAGCGACAGAACCCAGTTGATCGATGTTTGCGACGATCTGCCGCCGGGATTGACAGCCGATCCAGCAGTGCAGTCGGTCGTCCTTCCGCCAGGCAAACGGATTGAAGTCGATTATCAAATCCGACCGTTGCGGCGTGGTTCGTTTCAATTTGAGTGGGTGTTTATTAAGCTAAAGAGCCGACTCGGGCTTTGGCAACGGCAGGTCAAACGGGCTTGCCCAGGCGAACTACTGGTGTATCCCGACATGAAACAGTTGGCCGAATACGCGTTGCTCGCACGTACCAATCGGCTGAGTTTGATCGGGGTCCGCAAGACTCGAAAGGCTGGGCAAGACAATAATTTCGAGCGACTTCGCGATTATACTCAGGACGACAATTACAAGCACATTGACTGGCGTTCGACGGCCCGGCGAAACAAGCTGACGGTCAAACAGTTCCAGACCGACCAAAGCCAACGCATTGTCTTCATGCTCGACTGCGGACGGCTGATGACCAACGAATACCGGGGACTGAGTCTGTTGGACTACGCGCTCAACTCGATTCTGATGTTAAGCTACGTGGCCTTGCACCAGGGGGATTCTGTAGGGCTGCTGTGCTTTTCGGACAAGATTGAATCGTATGTACCGGTTCGCGGCGGCACGGCTCAGATGAATCGATTATTGCATGCTGGTTTTGATCGTTTTCCAAGTCTCAAGCAAACAAACTACGACGAAGCGTTTCTCTATTTTTCACGCAATTGCCGGCGGCGTTCGTTGGTTGTGCTGGTAACCAGTGTCATTGACGACGTTTCCGCTTCGCAAATTACTGGTTACCTCCGCACATTGCGAGGGAGGCATTTGCCGGTGCTGGCGTTGCTTCGGGACCGAGCGGTTTTTGACTTTGCGGACAACCCCAGCATGGACGAAAGCGTTCTCTATCGAAGCGCGGCGGCGGCCCAGTTATTGGTGTGGCGTCACGAAGTGATCCAACGGCTCGGGAACGCGGGTATTCTGAACGTCGATGCGTTTCCGGACATGTTGACGACACCACTCATCAACCGATACTTGGAAGTCAAAGCAAAGCATCTGCTGTAGGGGCCAATGTGGCACGGCACTCCGTGCCGTGATTCTCCACTCATTCCAGGTGCGATTTGTGCTACGATAGTGCAGATCCCAATTCGTTCGACGTACCTTTCCTTGCCCCTCTTCCAAGGATTCGATTATGAAAAGCCTTTTGAACGCAATCGTTTTTAGTTTGGCATTGCTTACCAGTTCGTTCGCAGCCGACTTTCCACCCGGTTTTCAGCGTCTAGCTATGGGTGACAAGGCACCGGATTTTTCGCTTCCAGGGATCGATGGTCGCGCCTGGGGACTTAGCGATTTCAAGGACGCCGAAGTCCTGCTCGTCTATTTCACTTCCAACCATTGCCCCGTTTGCCATGCCCAAGATCCCCGACTGCTAACTCTATTAAAGGAACTCACCGGCAAAAGCTTGGCAGTCGTCGCCATCAATCCCAACTCAGGGGACGGACTTCGGCCAGATGAACTGGGTTATTCCAAATACGATGACAGTTTCGAGGACATGAAACTCTATGCCAAGGACGAAGGCTTCACTTTCCCGTATCTCTACGACGGTGAGACTCAGGCAGTCGCCAAAAAATTCGGTTGCCTGGCTACACCGCATGTTTTTGTTTTCGATCGCACTCGCGCTCTCAGATACCAGGGTTGGCTCGACGATTCGCGATTCCCAGATGCCACGACCGTTAAGCGACAGGACGCAAAAGAAGCCATCCTGGCATTGCTCGATGGCAAGCCGGTACCCGTGTCAGAAACAAAGCCCTTTGGTTGTTCTACCAAGTGGCGAGAGAAGATTGCCGATGTAGGGAAGGACAATGAAAACTGGGAGCGAGCAGAAGTCACGTTGGACAAAATCGATGCTGACGGAGTGGCAGCCTTGGTTAAGAATGACACAAACAAATATCGGCTGTTCAACGTTTGGTCGACAACCTGTGGCCCTTGTCTGGTTGAGTTCCCTGGTCTGGTCCGAGTTTCGCGTCGAATGGGATTGCGAGACTTTGAATTGATCACGCTGAGTACCGATCTGCCGAGCGATAGCGAACGGGTGCTCGCATTTCTTGACAAGAAGCGGGCATCACTGCCAAAGAAACTGAAACCAATCTTAGAAAAAGAAGGACGCAAGTCGAACAACTATCTTTATACCGAAGCGAGTATGGACAGCCTTATCAAAGCCCTGGATCCTGCGTGGACGGGACCACAGCCGCATACTTTACTTGTCGCCCCAGGTGGTAAGGTTGCATTTCGTCATACAGGCGAAATCGGTGAAGAAGAATTGCTCGACAAGATCCTCAAAGCAATGGGAACCGGCTACAAACCTTAAACTTTATCCTAATCCAACTCTCCCCCACTGCCCCACTGCCCCGCTCCAACCCTCCGACTCTCCAACACTGAAATGGATCAACAATGGACAACCCCTATAAAACACGACGCGATTTCCTGAAGGCTTCTGTCGTAGCGGCAGCCGTGCCGCTCATTGTTTCACCGCATGTGCTTGGTCGCGGAACAGCCGTTGCGCCGAGCAACAAGATCACGCTGGGGGTGATCGGTATCGGGCCGCGGTGTACGTATGATTTGCAAGCCATGCTTGGCTTGGCCGATGTCCAGTGTGTTGCCATTGCCGATGTACAAGCTAGTCGACGAGATGCCGGCAAGGGACTAGTCGATAAGCATTATGGTAATTCCGATTGCAAACTATATCGCGACTTCCGCGAGTTGCTGGATCGAAAAGATATCGACGCGGTGATCGTGGCCACGGGTGATCGTTGGCATGCGACCGCCTCGATGATGGCAGCCAAAGCGGGCAAGGATGTGTACAGTGAAAAGCCCTGTGGACTGACGATTGAGCTTTGCCAACAATTGGCCGATACGATGAAGGAGACTGGACGCATTTTTCAAGCGGGAACGCAGCGACGGAGTGTGCCAAATTTCCAACAGGCGGTCAAACTGGCTCAAAGTGGAAAGCTTGGAAAGCTAGAAACTCTTTACGCATCGGTCTATATCCCAACCCTCGATAACGGTTGGCTGCCAGGTGAGTCGACACCGCCGAAGGAAATGGTGGACTGGCACATGTGGCTTGGCCCTGCACCATGGCGACCTTACAACAGCAAATACGTATCGGGCGGATGGCGTGGATATTATGACTTTGATTCGGGGGCCAGATTGCTGGACTGGGGAGCTCACACGGTCGATCTTTGCCAATGGGCAAATCAAAGCGATGCGACGACCCCCATTTCTTTTGAGCCCTATGAGACTGGTATCACATGCATGTACGCCAACGGAGTCAAATTGATATTGGATTTCTTGCCAACGCCATTCGGTGACCGCGGGCCGAACTGGATCACTCGGTTAGGAACATGCCCCGTTCGTTTTGTCGGTACCGAGGGGTCGATTGAAACGGGCGACAGTGGTGAGACGGTTGTCTCATCGGATTCGCTTCGTAAAGAGCTTCAGGACTCGGCGGGCAAGGTAAAGGGCTTGGATGTGACAGCGCATGCAAGGAACTTTTTTGATTGCATCAAGTCGCGACAGCCGACGGTAACCAACCCAGAGGTTATGCGCAACTCGCACGTTGCGTGCCATGCGGCGGCGACCGCCTGGATGTTGAAGCGTAAACTGAACTTCGATCCAGTGAAGCAAGAGTTTGTTGACGATTTCGAAGCGAATAGTTTGCGTTCTCGCTCGGCTCGCACATGGACTTAATATGTCTTTGGTCGCTCCACGCTCAAGCCCATGTGATTGATCGCAATACCGTTCAATTAATTGTTTAACAGTCAGCCGAAGGCGCACTCGATACCATTAACGTATGTCTACGGCTAACCGTTAAACGAGATTTTGCGAAATTGGCTTTCATTGAACGGTACTGTGATTAAGCGAGCTCGGGAGCCAGTGGGCATTGCGTTCATCGCAGTGCGCCAGAATTGACGACTTCGCCGCCACTTCTTGTTGCGATATCGCTGGCCACCCTTTGATCCATATTGTCGGACAAGAAAAGAACGGCGCCATCTCCCATCACCGCGTTTCGACCTCCGTTGTGCGATGCTTTGACGGCTGCCAAATAGCTCAATTGGTTTTGGTCCTTGGGCTCGGCCCAGTGCACCGCATCCATTTCATCCGATTCGATAACAAACAGCGTGTTGCTGAGTCCGTCGCGGATGTCACTAAATTTTAAAGGAGCGCTGCCAGGAAACGGGCTCGATGGGTCTTCGATGATTTGATAGGTTGTCATTCCAACTGCAACCTTGGAGGAGGGGCACCGAAAAACTGGGACCTCCATTTGCTGTAGAATCGCGTTGGCGGGATCATCCCAAGGTTTGTTCAGATCGATCTGTTGAACCAGGGCCGATTGGTCGATGAATGGCAGGATCAAAGTCCGCCAACTATGCAATCGATTTCCATCTGCATCGACAGTATAGGCAGGCGGGAGTGATCCATATGCCGAATGGTAGTTGTGAAATGCGAGCCCAATTTGTTTGAGATTATTGCTGCATTGCATTCGACGAGCGGCTTCGCGACCCTCCGAAACGGCAGGAATCATGAGTGCCGCCATGATTCCGCCGCATACAAACAAGCAAGCGACGAAGCATACCAGGACGACAACAACGATGGTGCTAGCGCCGGCCCCTGACTTGGTGTGTTGCGAGGATGGTAGCTCGTAATTTGGCTGAGTAGAGTTCGACACGGGAAATGAGCCATCGAAAAGGGTGGATAGGTCGTTTAGCCAATTCTAACGGTCAAGAACAGTACTTGCCCGCCAATCGCGAGAATAGCACGAATAAGAATAAACAAACCTACTCAAGCAGCTTGATCGAATCCGTTCCACCAGCGGTTAGCAAACCTGCGCTTCGGTAAACGTTTAGCTTGTCGCGAGAATCCGCAATATCAAGATTTCGCATCGTCAGTTGACCGATTCGATCCGTTGGAGAAAACTCCCCTTTGCCGCTTTCCATCGTCAGCCGCTCTGGCTTGTAGGTCAAGTTCGGACTTCGGGTATCCAGAATGGAATAGTCGTTACCTCGCCTCAGTTCGAGGATCACTTCTCCCGTGACAGCTTTGGCGACCCAATGCTGTAAGGCCTCACGCAGCATCAAAGATTGCGAGTCGAACCAGCGGCCTTCGTAAAGGAGTCGACCGAGTCGTCGCCCCATATCGCGATACTGCTCCATCGTACCTTCGTTATGAATGCCGGTGATCAGTCGTTCGTAAGCGATGAATAGCAACGCCATCCCAGGTGCTTCGTAGATGCCACGGCTCTTGGCCTCGATGATACGATTCTCGATTTGGTCGGACATGCCTAGTCCATGTCGTCCGCCTATGGCGTTGGCCTCTAGGACCAATTCGACTTTGGATTCAAAGGACTTGCCATTGAGTGCTACTGGCGTGCCGGCTTCAAAAGCGACAGAGACCGCCTCGGCAAGGACTGGACAATCGGATTTCCAGAACGGCACACCCATGATTGGGGCCACGATCTTGATGCCGCTGTTCAGCATTTCAAGGTCTTTGGCTTCATGGGTGGCTCCCCAAATATTGGAGTCGGTGGAATAGGCTTTTTCTTTGCTCATGTGATAAGCGAGCCCTGCTTTTTCAAGCAATTCGGACATCTCTTTGCGGCCACCTAGTTCCTTGTTGAATTGTTCGTCTAGCCAAGGCTTGTAAACTTGGAGGCTTGGATTGGCCAGCAAGCCGTAACGGTAGAATCGTTCTATGTCGTTTCCTTTGTAGGTACTCCCGTCGCCCCATATATTGACCCCGTCTTCCTTCATGGCTTGGACCAACATCGTTCCGGTCACAGCTCGACCGATTGGCGTGGTGTTGAAGTAGGGTAGTCCCGCGGTCGTAATGTGAAATGCGCCGCACTGCAAGGCAGCCAAGCCTTCATGAACGAGTTGCTCGCGGCAATCGATCAATCGGGCCTTCTCGGCACCACACTCCAGGGCTCGTTTTGGAATGTCGTCGTAGTTGGTTTCGTCTGGCTGCCCGAGATTGGCCGTATAACAATATGGAATTGCCCCCTTTTGACGCATCCAATATATTGCAGCACTCGTGTCGAGTCCTCCAGAAAACGCGATACCGACATTCTGGCCAACAGGAAGCGATCGTAGGATGTTTGACATGAATACTTGGTTTTAGGTTGCAATTGGCGGTGAAATGGAGTCAAGGCTTGCCCGTGAATTTGGCAAGGCAGTAGTGTAACCCAAACTCCTAGAATTCAAACCTTGACTGGTGCAGTCGATCGAGACAATATCGCTAGCCCATCCGTTCGGGGCTCGTTCCCGACGGATGTGTTTGGGCGTACTACAATTGGGCGTCCCAACTCCCGTTCCCCTCGGGTTTGGGGGCTGTTGATTTGGTAACCCGAAACGTAAGTGAGGGACGAGATACACCCACTCGCTCACGCTTCGGGTTTCCATAATTGCCCTATTTCTGCGAACGACCTTAAATCAACGGCCCGTTTGCCCGCCGGAGGCGGGCAAACCCGAGGGGAACGGGTCGGTTCGCGAGTGTCATTCGTTAGTACGCCAAAACAAGATTGGTGGGGGACGAGCCCCCAACCAACCCAAAGCCTTCCTCCATTTTCGCATGTGCCAACCCCGTGGTGTAGAATTTTGATTCTGCAACTTTCTGCAAATTAATGATGCTTTGTAAAAACAAAAGGATGAACTGCATGTTGGTTCCGACAACTCGACTAGTCTTTACGACGCTGATTCTACAACTTGGTTGGTGTCTCGGTAGTCTTTTTTCGACTACGTTATTCCAAGGAAACCTGGCCGCTCAAGAAGCAATTAGTCCAGAGAGCACGATTCGGCTGCGGTATCAAAAGAGCGAGCACGTGATCGCGTTGCGGGATGGAACGAAACTGCATACGACCGTCTTTAGCCCGAAGGACACGACCAAAACTTATCCCATCTTGATGAAACGAACACCCTATTCGTGTGCACCATATGGTGCTGACACTTACCCATCCTCGCTCGGCCCGAGCGAGTATTTCGTCAAGGCGGGTTATATTTTTGTGAATCAGGATGTTCGGGGCAGATTCCTGTCGGAAGGAACGTTTCAGCAGGTCACTCCTCACATCGCCAACAAAAAGTCCCCTACGGATTGCGACGAGAGCTCCGACACGTACGACACGATCGACTGGCTGCTAAAGAACGTGCCAAACAATAATGGTCGAGTTGGCATGTTCGGTATTTCGTATCCTGGCTTTTACGCTTCTGCTGGCATGATCGATGCTCATCCCGCGCTGCGGGCCGTGTCTCCTCAAGCCCCGGTGGGGGATTGGTACTTCGACGATTTTCTACACAACGGTGCTTTTTTCCTGGCGCATGCTTATCGATGGCTCAACAACAACGCGCACGAACGCACCGGGCCAACTACCGAACGACCGGCGCCCGAGGTACTGCCTACGATCGACGGCTACCAGTTGTTTCTCGATGCAAACACTATCGAAGAAATTAATCGCCGACATCTGAAAGGGAAAGTACCGTTTTGGACGGAGATGATGGCTCACCCCAATCGAGATGAATTTTGGAAGAAGCGTGAAATCCTACCTCACTTGAACAAGGTAGCACCCGCTGTCATGGTCGTTGCCGGATGGTACGATGCCGAAGACCTTTATGGTTCGTTCAAAACGTACCAATCGATTGAACGTCAGAATCCAAACGCAAACAATGTGCTAGTGGTTGGACCTTGGATCCACGGCGGCTGGGCGAATGGGGACGGCGACAAACTAGGATTGGTTCCGTTTGGTTCCAAAACCGCGGCCTTCTACCGAGCGGAAATAGAGTTTCCATTCTTTGAAAAGTACTTGAGGGACGCAGAGCACTCCGCACCCGCCGAGGCCACGGTCTTCGAAACCGGTTCGAACACCTGGCGAACCTTCGATCGATGGCCCCCTCGCGATGTCACAGCCAAGACGCTTTATGCAAGGGATCGTGGCGCCTTATCCTTCGAACCGCCGGAAGCAGGAACCACCGATGCGTACGACGAGTTTATCAGCGACCCGGCCAAGCCCGTGCCGTACACCGAAGCCATCACGCCACGGATGACGGTCGAGTTCATGGTCGAAGATCAGCGATTTGCGAGCCGAAGGCCGGACGTCCTGGTCTATCAAACGGAACGGCTCGACGCGGACTTGATCCTAGCGGGTCCACTCGATGTCGATTTGTGGGTCACCACTACAGGAACGGATGCCGATTTCGTGGTGAAGCTGATCGATGTCCAGCCAGACGGAACGAACGCCGCTACGCTGCCCAACTATCAGATGATGATTCGAAGCGAAGTGATTCGCGGACGTTTTCGTGATTCGTTTGAGCACCCCGCTCCCTTTCAGCCGAATGTGCCTGCCAAGGTGCATTTGGAATTGCTGGACGTAATGCATCGATTTAAGAAAGGGCACCGCATCATGATTCAAGTCCAAAGCACATGGTTTCCGTTGGTGGATCGCAATCCTCAGAAGTTCATCGAGAATATCTATCTAGCAAAACCCGAGGATTTTCAAAAAGCGACTCACCGGATCCTGCGTTCTGCGACGCATCCGACAACGGTTCGCATGAGTGTGATTCCCTGAGTCGTACTGCATGCCATGGCTTGACGTTCTAGGCTTTGCACCTCAGTGTAGCACGGCACTCCGTGCCGTGAGCCTTCCACAGCTTCACGCCAGGGTTCGTGACCATCTATTCTAGAGGGATGGTAATATCCCCCGAGTAAAACTCGAGTAAAACTCGGGGGCATTTCACCGCCCCTTGGTCGACTATTTCACTCTATTCGATCGCTGTCCGCAAGCTACTCAAAGCCAACTCAAGTTGCAAGGCTCCCTTTTTATGGTATCTTGGATTACCGCGAGAAGCTAATCTTAGTCAACAGCCGACTTGACGAGGGAACATCCTTGGCTCAATCTATTTGCCAATTGTCCAGCAGTTGGGAATAGTAAAACAGGTTCAAAAAAATTGGCAAACCTGCATATCCTGCTTATCGATGATGATGCACTAGTACTGCGCTCGATGAAGTTTTTGCTTGAGCGTTGCGGATATGCGATTCGAGATTTCACCGATCAAGAAAGAGCCTTGGAAGCACTTCGGCTTGATTCGTCTGGCTTCGATTTGGTTTTGATCGACTACAACATGCCGGGCCTGACGGGGATCGAGGTGGCCCGCGCGGTACGGATGATCCGAAAAGATCTGCCGGTTGCGATAACATCGGGAAACATTGACGATGAGCTGCGATCGCTCGCCGACGACGCGGGGGTTCAAGAGTTGATCCCTAAACCCTGTTCCAGGGACGATTTGATCGCCATTGTAGCTCGGCTTGCAAATGCCAGATGCCGATAGACTGCATGTTCATGGCAGGAGGGTTTTTTCGACGTCTGCCCTCGCAACCTCTGTCAGAATTCGCTGAAGGTCACTGGGGTTGATAGGTTTGGTCAAGAAGCCGTTCATGCCTGCTTCATGACATTGATCCGCATGTTGTTGATCGTGATGGGCCGTCATGGCATAAATAGGAATCGATATTCGACGACTGCGAATAAGCCTCGTGGCTTGGACGCCATCTAACTCAGGCATGTCGAGGTCCATCAGTACGAGATCGAATTCCTGGTGCTCAAGCAATTCAACTGCTTCTCGTCCATTATTAGCGACGGTCGCCAAATGGCCCGAAAGTTCGAGCAGTCCCACTAGCACGCACTGATTTACGATTCCATCCTCAGCAACTAAAATCTTTAAGTGTTGATCAAGGTTGGAGCGTTTGTTGGGTTCGGAATCGTACTTGGGTGGCGTCAAGTTCCTACATGATCTGGCGTTTGTGTTTGGCTCTGATTTGGAAAGCACCAGTTCCATCGCCATGATCCATTCATTGCCGATACAAGGCTTGATTAGATAATTGCGATTCGCATGTTGCGATGCGTCTGGGCCTTGTGCCAACCAGTTGCGAATGCCGAGCTCGGACGCTTGGTCGAGCAGATCGGCAGCCTCGATGCCGGCTGCGATCACGCCATCAAACAGTTCCAGTTCAGGTCTGTCCAGCAAGGGCATGTCAAACCACGTATCAAAACTGATAGCGAATCCACCGTAGTCGGCAATGGTCTGTTCCAAGCATCGCCTAGCGGCACTGCATGGATCGACAAGCAGGAATTTTTGACCAGAAAAACGCCTGACCGGCTTTTCAAGTGGTTGTGACGGCAGTGTCTCCACGTTGAAGGGCAATACGATCGTAAACTCGCTTCCGACGTCTACTTGGCTGGTGACTTCGATTACGCCGTTCATCAATCGAACGAGTTCCGTTGAAATGGAGAGCCCAAGCCCGGTACCACCGAATCGCCGCGTTGTGCTGTTGTCGGCTTGCGAGAACGATTCAAAGATCGATTGTTGTTTGTCCGCAGGAATTCCGGTCCCCGTGTCGATGACACGGATTTTCCACTTCGGCGATTCTCCGAAAGCGATTTCGACTCGCATTTCCACATGCCCTTCGGATGTAAACTTGATCGCGTTTCCGAGGAGGTTGAGGATGATTTGTCGTAGCTTCATTGGATCCCCGAGCATGTTGCACGGCATGTTTGGAGGGAAATAGGCTGCGATCTCAATGCCCTTTTGCCAAGCGGGAATAGAGAGAAGTCCAATGGCATCCATGAATACTTCCCGCGGATCGAATGCGATCGATTCGACAGTCATTTTTCCTGCTTCGATCTTTGAGAAATCGAGGATGTCGTTCAGCAGGCGGAGCAGCGAAACACCTGAGCGTTGGATGGTGTTCAGGTAGCTGGTGAGTTGTGGGTTGGAATTGTTGGCTAAGGCAAGTTGCGTCATCCCCAAGATGCCGTTGAGGGGGGTTCGGACCTCATGACTCATGGTTGCCAAGAACCGGCTCTTGGCCTGACTAGCTGCATTGGCGACTTGGATCGCGTCGCGAAGTTGTTCTTCGGTCTCACGGAGCGCTTCATTGCTTAAGATCAGTTCGGCTGAGCGGAGCTCGGCCGCGGCGGTGCGTTCCTCCACTCGCTGTTCCAAGGTGGAATTCAGCTCCTGCAATTCGCTAAACCCTTCTGCATTCTCTAGAGCGGCACCGGTCAAAGTGGCGATGAATTCCGCTACCTTTAACTCCTCGTTCCCAAATAGGTTTTCCAGTTCGGTGTGTCCAACGACAAGGTACGCAACGATGGAATCACGAATTCGAATCGGTGTGGCAAGGAGACTTCCTTTGGTAAAGCGATCCCGGTCGTCCCATGGCATGACTCGCGTTACACCCTCATGTCCTATTCGGTCGATGAAGCTGTTGTCTCGCGCCATGCTGTCCATTTGTGTGGAGGTGACAAGGTCCGTGGCGATTTTGTTGGATACCGTCCATTTCTGTCCGGAGGCTTCTTGGGAGAGAATGACAATGACCTGTCCTCTCAGAAGGTGCTGGGCTGCCAAGCAGCCTTCGCGGAAGATATCACGCTTATCAAGCGACCTTGTGATTCGACGTCCGTCTGCCAACAACGTGTCAAATCGATCTGCCAGCGAAAGCGTTTCCTGAGAGGTGCTGCTTCCCTCAATGCAGCGAATGGAGTCCGCCAAGTTCTCATTCAGCCATGCAATTCGCGCGGTTTCAGCGACCGTCAATTGCAGGCGATTGTCGGCCAGATCTCTAGCCAATTCGCTTAAGCATGAAAGAGACTCCCAGACCTGCATTGGACTTTGCAGTTGTTCTGCGATTCGGACACTTTTCCGGAACAATTTCGCGGCCGAAGACGTTTTTCCCATCAGCGATTCGATCAGGGCTGACTCTCGGAGGACCTGGGGAAGGTCCGCAGGAAATTTCTGAGCTATCTTGTACGCTATCTTGGCTGCCCGTCGAGCTTGAGCAACGCGGCTCTGAAACAACCTAACCTGAAAACGGGGGGTGGTGCTTGCGGTTTTCCGAAGCGTAGTCGCAAGCCACGCATAACAGGGACTGATGTACGTGTTCAGGTGGCGTGCTTGCTTGCAAATTGCAATGGCATTGCGTAGTGTTTCTTCCGCCTCACGGAGCTGATCGCTACGAATCTGAACGATAGCCAAAGCGAGATGTGTCTGAGCGTGGCTTTGAGCATCCGTTCGGTGAATTCTTGCTTGTTTTGCCACAATTTCAGGTGGGACTTGGTGGGGTGCGGAACGCATCCAAACATCCAAGCTTATGCCCGCAGCTTGATCATCTCCAATTTCGACGCCGGAATCGTGGATTCGTTTTGCATCGTTGGCCGCTTCTCGAAAACGACCAGCGCGATAAAACGCATTGGCGCGTTGATAGCGAGCCATATTGGTTTCCCAAGCGTCGCCGGTTTTCTCTAGCAACTCGATGCCTTCCGAAGCAAAGTCGATACATGATTGGAAGTTGGTGGCGGCCAATTGCACTACGCTGGTGTAGGAGAGAGTCTGGCCCTGTCCCCAAAGATCCTTTTGATCGCACCGAATTTTCAGTGATCGCCTCGAATACACTTCTGCACGTCGAAAGCACCCAAGCAAGCTACAGACCGGGGCATGTTCGGAATAACTCTTGGCCAGTTCCGGTGTATCCAGATACTGTTCGGCGTCGTTCATGCCGGAGAGGTGTGCGAACAATGTCCAAACGGCTCCACGGCTAAACCAATAGGTGTGGGCCAAGCGGCTAAAGAGGGTCCATCTCAAGCGTTGTATAACGGCCGCCGCTTTGCGATTTCGCGGTAATCCGAAGATGGAATGACGGCCTTGTATGAGGGACTGTATTAACAAACCCTGCATCATTTTTGCGGCGGTGCGTGGGACTGGAATTCCGCTTAATTCAAGAGCCGCCGTGTACTGCTCTGCGGCTTGGCTCATGCGTCCACGTTTGAACTCGACGTCTCCCAACCTGCCTGCTAGCTGCGTGCGGTCGATCGCTTGATCGGCGAGCGTAAGCGATTCGGCGAAGGCGGACCCGGCCGCTTCGTAGTCGCCTGTGCTCAAGAAAACTTCGCCTAAGCTCTCCAATATCTGTCGACGACGGTTACGATCCGAGCCTGGAATCCATTTTTGCGCGATCCGATAGTAACGGATAGCCAAGTCGTTTGCATATTGGTGCTGAGCGTGTTTAGCTGCCAAAGTTGCGAAATCGATGGCTTCGTCTCTGCATCCAGCGGCGTCGAAGTGGTATGCAAGCTCGTAAGTGCGTTTTGAATCCCCTTGGCCGATCAGTCTTGCTGCTTCCAGATGTAACCTGTTCCTTGAATCAGAACTGAGCTGGCCCAAGAACATCTGTCGAACATCATCGTGAACAAACCCCATTTGGCGTTGATGGCTATCCGACCAAACCAATTGCCGCTGCACGGCCAACTCGATCGCTTCGTGAGCCAGGTTCCTGTCGACGTTGGAAAGCATTTGCGCTTCGTGAAATTGGAAGCTTTTGCCCAGGACGGCCCCTGACTGTAGCATTTTTATTACGGTATCCGGCAGTCCGACGGTACGTGTCGTTATTGCCGTCGAACCCTGGCCGTGGCTTTGAAGCGTGAGGGGGGCGCCGGAGCAAATGGACCAAGTGCCTTCGCGAAAAAGAACACTCCCCGATTCGATCATTCCCTGAAGCAACGAGATCGCGACGAATGGGTTTCCGTTCGAGGCATTCGCTGTCATTTCCAAAGCTTCCTTTGGAAACTGGCCGATCGTCGAATTGAGAAGGGCAGTGATATCTTCGGGCGATAGAGGTTGCAGGATTTCCGGGATCTGCTCCAGCGCACTCTGAAGGAGGTTGGCGTTGGTCGAGGAGCCTGTCGCAACGAACATCAGCGAATCATCCTGCCCGACTTTTCTGCTTTGCAGCCAGCCCGTCAGCAAGTCTCTCGATAGTTCGTCGACCGAATCGACGTTGTCGACCAACATCACGATACGACGGGGTTGGGAATTTAATAAGTCCAGCAACGACTCGACGGCTCGTTTCAAGCGTTGGCCAGCAAATTTTTCAGGCCCGACGTTCGTTACTTTCGCTGGAGAGGGAAAGAGCCACGGAAGCAGCGGGCGAATGCTTTCCTCGTGCTGGGCCAAGCCGACCATCAAGTTGTGAATCAATTCCGGATTCGATTTGGAATGCTCCTCCAAATCTCGGCTGATCGAACCAAATGCTTCGAGGGGGCGAGAGTTTTCACTATCGATCCCCGTCATGCGCAAGACCAACGCACCGCGAGCCATGGCCTCTTTTGCAAATTCGCACAGTAGTCGCGTTTTGCCTTCACCTGGTTTCGACAGAATCAGCCAACGCCGGACAGGTGATTGAACGTTGGAAACAACCTGAACAAAACGAAGCAACCAAGCGTTTCGACCCACGAGCGAAGGTTCGCACAGTCGTTCCCGTCGGTCCGTACAACCCAGTACAACCGAATCTAGTTTCCCATGCTCCAGCAAATTCACGATGGCTTGCAAATCGTCCAATGCGGCTCTTGCGGACTGGTATCGATCGCGAGGTTCGCGTTTCAACAATCGCAGGATGAATTCATCAATGCAACGTGGGATAGGGTTTCCGATCCACCGCAAACTGGTCACCGAAGTCGTCATTTGCCCAAGCATTAGCTCGTTCAAATTAGAAGCCGCGATCGGGTTCTTTCCGCTTACCCCGCGATAAAGAAGAACTCCTAAGCTGTATAAGTCCGTGTAGGGACCGACAGGACGTTGCAGCACTCCTGATTGTTCCGGCGCAAGAAATACAGCCTGCGCCAATGAATGCGATACCGACGCTGTAAACCCATTCGATTTGGCAGTCGACGCATTGGCACTGCTGACGAGTACGGCCTTGCGCTCTGGCAAAAGAATGCGAATCGTATCCTCGCGCAGTTCCGAAATCACGGCCCCCGATTCATGTCGCGTTTGCAGATCCTCAAGGAGATCCTTCGAGAGTTGCAACCATGCTAAGAGCCTCTGCGAAGCATCGCTGATGGATAGAAGCCAATCGGAAACCGAAATCGAACTAGAAGGAGTCCGCCCACCTTTCGGCGGCTCGTCCTTCGAGTAAGCTTTTAAGATTGGTGCATGCAAGGTAGGCAACCAACAGCGCGAATGGAGGTACTGGGCACCCACCAAAGAGGGTTTGTGGGCATGTGCTTATCCACATTTCCTGTAGCACAAAGCGAGACTTTCTGCTTTATGCCGTTTGGATTATGCGTTGTAGTTCCGGTAGCGGAAAGGAGAAACAATTTGTTTTTATTCACTTCCTGTTAAGGACGATCGAAGATCCCAATTGTGCGGATCTACGGAATCTAATTGCATTACGTTCTCGCATTTTTTGACTTCGTTTCAAGTCGCGACAGGTATGATCTTTCAACAGCAAGACGAGGCCCTTCCGCCCAGCCTCTCAAACTTACTTATTGGTTCGATAAAGCATTTTTGTTTGAGATTGGATCGGAGAAACTAAACTATGGCTTCGGTATCTACGCACGTTCAGTGGATTGGAAATGACAAAGAATCGGGATTGGCAAGGCGGCGTTTTGACCTGCCCCATGAGGCCGTGCCCGACACGAAATTAGCGTTCGTCCGCGATGTTGTGTCCAACATGAGAGCGACAACTACGGAATCGAACGAGTTACAAACATCCGTACACCGGATTTTTATCGAGTGCAAAAAACTCAGAGATCATTTGGAACCTAAAGCGTGGGCTGAGTGCGTAAAACAAATCCGCGAGTCCGATTTATTGCCGCTGGTTCATCAAGATCCGTTCACTAGTCGGGCGTACAACAAGCCCCGGGGTTATGCGGGTGATGCGGTGATGATGGATTACATCTATGGCTTAGAGGAAGGATGGCAACCGCCGACCACCAGTACGCTCGGTCGAGGTGTCTTTCAGTATACAACCAGTGCTGCAGCGTCCGCGGGAGTTCGTGCTCGACGTGAACATATCGCTGAAAAACTGGACGAAGTTGCTCGTGTGCAAAGATCGCCAGAGGTATTGGCGGTCGCTTCAGGACACCTTCGGGAGGCTTCGATGAGTTCTGCAGTTCGACGTCGCAAGTTTGGTCGATTCATCGCTTTGGATGCCGATGCGGAAAGCCTCAAGGAAGTCGATCGCAGTTTTGGGGAATTTGGAATTAAATGTGAGTTGGCCGATATCCGGAAGATGCTTACAGGACGGTTAGCAATCGGAACTTTCGATTTGATCTACTCGACAGGCCTGTACGACTATCTCAACAAAAAGACGGCACAAAAGCTCAGTTACCATTTGTTTTCGATGCTCAAGTCGGGCGGTAAACTAGTTCTCGCCAACTTCTTGCCGACCATACCTGATATTGGCTATATGGAAGCCTGCATGGATTGGTTTTTGGTGTATCGCGATCGGTTGGACATGATGGGACTTACCGAATTGATCCCTCAAAGCGAAATTCGTGACATCCACGTTACCGTAGAGGAAAATCAAAACATCATTTTCCTCCAGGTGACGCGAGCCTAAACACATGGCAGGCTAGAATCGCTTGGTGGCGCCCAAGAAGAGCCAATGTGCTTGCGTGTTAAATATCGTATTCCCAACTGCTTTTCTTCCAACCGAAACCAGCCGTGAAGTAGTGTGAGAGGATGGTGGGCAAGTAGGGGGTCATGATCGCTCCCTTTACTGCATCATTGTTGTAGCTATAACCCAAACGGGCGGTTTTGTTCGGGGCAATATCTTTTTCAATACCGCTTTTGACGACGATCGTATCTCTCCAACCCAATGGCAAGGTATCCTTAACACCGGGGCCCGCTGCCTGGACGAAGACTGGATTGTTGGAATTGGTGAATTGGAAATCGACGACGTTCATGGTTTTGGACCATTGCTGCCAGTCTGCAGTAAGACGTCGAACAGGAAATCTTAAAGAATCGATTAGAGCGGATGTGATGGCGAGCAACGGGGGTAAAAGACTCCGGCCAAGTTATTTTCGAATTGGATTGGCAATGGGCTCACCGCCGCAGGCTTTTTGATCGCTACACTGCATTCATCGAGCTCGTAGCGGATGCAACGCATTTGCTCCTCGACTTTTGCAAATGCATCAACTAAGTCTGGATCGAAGTGACTGCCTCGGCTCTTGTAAATGATATCGGCAGCATTTTCGTGGGTGAAAGCAGGCTTGTAGACCCGCTTGGTAGTCAATGCATCGTAGACGTCAGCGACTGCCACGATTCTTGCAGAGAGAGGGATGTCTTCTCCCTTAAGTTGAAACGGATATCCAGTCCCGTCCCATCGCTCGTGGTGTTTCAATGCGATGTCTAATGCCATTTTCAAAAAACTTGCTTCCGGATAGGCCTGAGCCGAGGCGCTAAGTGTTTCACCGCCAATCAACGTATGGCGTTTCATAACTTCAAACTCGTCTGGAGTGAGCTTCCCCGGTTTGAGCAAAACGCTATCGGGAATACCCACTTTGCCGACATCGTGTAGTGGGCTTGTCAGATAGATTAACTCTACGAACTGCGCGTCAACCACATGCTCGAATTTGGGCCAAGACATCAGTTCGGTCGCCAGAACTTTCGAGTACTCGCGTATCCGCTCAAGGTGAGTTCCCGTATCCTGATCGCGACTCTCGGCCAACTTGGCCAGCGAAAAGATCATCATGTCGCGACCCTCGAGGGTTAGCAACCGCCGACCCCCTTCCAATCGCAATCGCAACTCCTCGTGACGAAATGGCTTGCTCAAATAGTCGTCAGCACCGGCATCGAGTCCCAGCAAAACGCTATCCGAATCCGAATGACTCGTCAAAAGGATCAAATACGTGTATTGAATTGACTGCCGATTTCGAATCGCTCGACATAATTCAACTCCATTCATCTCGGGCATATCTACGTCCGATATCACAATGCGAGGCGCATAGTGCCGCATCTTCTCAAGTGCTTCTTTGCCGTTGGAGGCAAGTTCAACATTATAACCGGCTACCTGCAAAAAATTGGCAAGCATCTCAAGTGCGATCGGATCATCATCGACGATCATGACTTTGAGGCCATTGGGTTTCGAACCGGCCAACGAAGATATTCCGGTCATTATGCTTTCGAAGCCTCCCTAGTTAGGGCGTTCATTAGCATTTCGATATGCTGATTCAATTCAATGCATCGGTGTTCAACCAAATCCATTTGGATAGCGCGTGCTACTATCTCGACTTGAAGTGCGGCATCCGATAGAGGCTTTGCACACATATTCAATGCGGTACCCCGCATCTTGTGCGATATCCTGGCGACGGAACTCCAATCCTCGGTCTGGACAGCTTCCTCCAACGACTCTTTCTCGATCGGAAGTGATTTCAAAAACTCCACAAGCAGTTTTTGCATTAAAGCGCCATTTCCCATGCATCGTTCAAGCAGTTTGATTTGGTCGAAAGATGCGGGCATCGCCAACGCGTGACTTGCAGCAAGCATGGTTGAAAAGCAGTGGATCAGATGTTGAAACGAACAGAAAGCACGTCGCTGAAAACTAGCACACGAATTGGCCACTATCCAACGATTGCACAAGTCCAAGTTTCTTACGCAATTTTCTCGAAACCACTTTAAATTTTAACTGCGGGGGGCCGCAGATTCGTTTCCTCCATTAACGGCATTATTGTTGGTACGCCTTAAGGCGAGCGGCAGATTGAAAACTACCAGATGCATCTACCCTCTCCCGCCTTTCAGGCCGACTCTCCCAGAGGGAGAGTGACTTCACCCTCCCTCCGGGAGGGGCGAGCGAAGCGAGGGGAGGGTAGAACTCAGTCTGCCGCTCGCCTAAGGAAGGACGTTGCCGTCTTTTTTCTCTTCCTTGGGTGGAACTTTGAACGCACCGTGATCGGCGGCGAAGTGCGCCGTTAAGTAAAACAGCTTAGCAGCCGAGACAATCTTGTGGAAATTGATTTTCGAGAGTTCATCGGAAGGCTTGTGATAATCGGGATGAAAACCACCGAAGAGAAATGCGACCGATGTTCCCTTCTTAAAGAAGTTGGCTTGATCACTTCGTCCAAAAACACCTTCCTCGTCATATTCGAAGGCAAAGTTGACGTACTGATTCGCTCTCATGATCACTTCGTGCAGGTCTTGATCGCCTTGCTTGCTGCCCACCAAGTGAATGGATGTCTCATTCTCACTTGCGGTTTCTCCTTGCTTTTCCTCGTTCCTACCGACCATGTCGACGTTAAGCATGCAGACCATCTTGTCCAAAGGCAACAGCGGGTGGTCGACATAGTAAGCCGATCCAACCAAGCCAATCTCCTCGCCAGCGAACCACATGAACAAGACGCTTCGCTTGGGCTTGATGCGATTGGCGGTGATGGCACTCGCAATACTCAGCAGCGCGGTGGAACCCGAACCGTTGTCGTCGGCGCCAGGGAATAGCGACCCATTCGACAAGCCTAAGTGATCTAAGTGAGCGCCAATTACGACGTATTCATTCCTGAGATCCGGATCGGAACCGGGTTGCCAAGCAAGGACGTTGGGAATGGCAGTCGGTTCCTCGCGATACCTAAGGTTGAGTTTCACGTTTCCCTCGGCAAGATGGACTTCCGCCCCCTCTCCATCGAGCGACTTAATCCAAGTTGGATCCCCGTTCATCGCCTGCACCATGGTGGTTGCCGCTGCCGCGGAAATAGTCCCGGAAAGACTGGCTGCCCGTTGTCTCCCGCCTTCTCGTTGCAGTTGCGATCCCGATTTGGGTTCACCATCGACGATACGGAAGGTGGCCACCGGTCTTTGACTAGCAATCAAGCCCGCTGCTCGTCCCTGAGCTTTTCCGTCAGCCGTGTAGAAGACAATTTTGTCTCGCAGTGAAACGGATGGGTCAAGCTTTTGGGAGTCACCAGAAAGACGAACGAATGCAACCCCACCACTTACTTCCGCAACGTTCGTAAAACGTTCGAGTCCGATGGCCTTATCGAAAAGAATCGAGAGATCATTAGGACCTGTCAACTTGGATTGAGTTGGCTCGACCCACAGTCGAGACATCGGAAGCATTTGAAAGTAGGTACCACCGTCTCCCATTGGATCGAGCCCAAATTCGGCAGTTTTTCCAGCGACCCAGTGGGCAGCTTTGGTGTATCCAATTTGCCCTGAGCCTCGACCCTCGAAAACGGGCCCCGCAAGCACCGACAGCCACTCTTTCGCGCGTTCGTCCGTGATCGCATCAAATCCCGTCTTTAAATCGCTCGCTGGTTCGATGCTACCATTAAATTGAGCGTGAACGTCGAGTCCAACAAGAGTCATTGACAAAAAAAGAAAGGCCGCGGAACGGGATAGTCGATATAGTCGATGGAACATAAAGAATCCTCGGAAGATTGAAGGCGTTTTCGCGGCGGCCAGTTGATGAACAACAGTCTAAACTGAGGCGCACCTATCTTGCAACCGCTACCCATTCACTTTGCCAATTCCGTCTCAGTTAGAGGGCATACAATCTCCGCACCAGCACCTTACGGGTTTGGTGGCTTGGTTGTCGCTTTCCCCGACGCTTTCCCCGACGCTTTCTTGTTGGCGGCATTCGGTCGGGCGTCGACGGGATAGGGTTCCTTCCGTGTGGGTGGTCCAGAAAGCCAACCGAGTGACGTGAGGAACTTGTCGGTCTCGATAAGTGTCATGGTTTTGAACGGGTCCTTGTTGAAAAAGCCGTGAGCCTGTTGATCGTAAAAGAAAGCTTCACAACGCACTCCAGACGATTTCATGTTCGACTGAAAACGTTCCACCGTTGCGACTGGAATGAGCTTGTCTTCACTTCCGAGGAAAACGATCGCTGCCGGATCATCGCAACTGATGTTGTGAGCGGGCGAAAACTCTTTCATGCGGTTCCCCACGCGTTTCTGTCCCCAACCACCCTCAGGACCGTTGTCGAACACAGGATTGAAGAGCACCATCACATTGGCCTTCGGAGAAACATTGAGGTCGTCGTTGGGATCGTCCTGCCCTTCGACCATTCCCACGAAGGCTGCCAGATGTCCCCCTGCGGAACCACCGCCCGAGCCAATGCGTTTCGGTTCTATGCCTAGCTCACTCGCGTGCGACCGCACCCAACGCATGGCCGACTTTGCATCCTGAACGCAGACAGTTGGAGGCCCTTCGTCCCCCTTGGGGATGATTCGGTATTCAACGCGAATCCCTACCATGCCTCGCGTCGCGAGATACTCGCTCTGGCCGCGAAACTGTTCCGGTGTTCCGCCCACCCATCCGCCACCGAAGAAAAAAAGGATCGCAGGCCGCTTGTCCGTTGCCTTCCAGTCGATGGGCTTTTCGATGAAGAGCTTCAGTTCACGCTGATCAACCTGCTTATACACGCGAACTTCGCTGAGAATAACTGCTTTCGATGGAGCATTGGATTCGTCATTGGGAGTCTGCGCCTCGGTTCGTGAAAAACCGAGTGATGCGAACAGGAGAACCGTTGGTGGCATGTACTTCATCGTCGGGTCCTGGAAGTGGGAAGGAGGTTCTTTCGAGTGGAGCAGGCGTCTCAACGTTGTCTCCACTGCTCCACTGCTCGAAAGTGAGTACTCGGTCGGACGTGCTTCATGCATTGTAGTATACTTGGGGCTGCAATTACTTTGCTGATCCTGCACCTGCTGTTTCACAGCACTTATAAAAGTTCTTGTTTTTGCACAGGCATGCAGCCTAAGTTGCGATTTGTTGAGGGGGGAGACGCAAGAATGATTGATCATTTGAATGAACTTTGGCACACAGGAAGGCTGGTCGCAATACATCCTGTGGCCTCGCCGGAACCTGAGATTGTCACCCTGGTTGATTGGCTCCAAAAGGCGGAAGCCGAGTATCGAAAGCAGTTGCCAAGTGCCCCGCCGCCGCTCGATATCGGATCGGCGATTTGGGCTGTGCAGCAGTTCTATAGGGCTTCGCAGTTGTTGGTTCATCGCGAGCTTGGCGAAGAGTTTATTCAAAACGGTTTGGAGACGGAACCCATGGAGGCGCCAATGCCATCTATTGGCGCAGCAGCGCATGCAATCGCGTCGATTCACTATTCCGTCGATTTGCTTTTTCGTTTTTTGCCAGATTTGCAGCGGATCGCAACAGCAACTTCTTCGTCGGATCCTTTACTAGTGACGATAGACGCCTGGGCAGAACGATGGCCACTTTCGGCGGCAAGAATTCAGAATCAGAACGTTTGTCCAGAAAAATTGGAACCGATTTTACTTAATCGCTGTCTTCGTATTATGTATATTGAACGAGTCCTGGATCGCAGCCCATTTTCCCCAATGGAAATGGAACGTTGGACCAAAATCCATGCCCAATACGAATGGAAGACATTTGATACCCATCGCTGATTCTTCGCCTCTCTTTGAATCCACTCGTCGGCTCAACAACGATGTTGTGCAGCCGCTCAAACAGATGTTTGTTGGCAAAGATGAAATCATCGACTTGTTGGAAGTGGCCCTCGTCTCTCGCGAAAACTTGTTTTTGCTCGGGCCCCCAGGTACCGCCAAAAGTGCTTTGGTGCGATCGCTCGCCGAAAAAATCGACGGACGTTTTTTTGATTATCTTCTCACAAAATTTACAGAGCCAAACGAGCTTTTCGGACCGTTCGATATTCGACGATTGCGTGATGGCGATCTGGTGACCAATACCGAAGGCATGCTGCCTGAAGCAGACTTCGTCTTCCTTGATGAATTACTGAACGCGAACAGTTCGATATTGAATAGTCTTCTCATGGCCCTTAACGAACGTGTTTTTCGTCGAGGTCGAGAGACGCGAAGCCTACCGGCTCTTATTTTTGTCGGAGCCAGCAACCGTTTGCCTGAAGATGAATCGTTGAATGCTTTGTTTGATCGGTTTCTGTTGCGAGTGCGTTGCGACAATGTCCATCAGGAACATCTGCCAGCAGTCTTGCAGGCAGGCTGGGCTTTGCAACGTTGTTCTTCCAAATCATCAGGCGCCATTTCCGTATCGAGGTTGCGGGAGTTGCAGGACGCCGTCAATTCGATCAACATTTCGGAAATCGCCAGCGTCTATATAGAGACCATTGGCAAAATGCGGCGGGCTGGTATCGCGATCTCAGACCGTCGGGCGGTGAAATTGCAGCGTCCGATCGCGGCGAGTGCACTGATCTGCGGTCGGTCCATCGCGGATGTTACGGATCTGTGGATCCTTCGGCATATTTGGGACATTCAAGAACAACAAGAAGTCCTCGCAGCGATTGTGGGTTCGGCAATGGAAGCGTCGACCGAGTCGGAGCGACTGCTTTCTCACCCACAATCGCAACAAAATGCACCCCCGAATGCAGAGGAGATCGCTCAATCGCTTGATCGACTGCTCGCCATTCTCGTCAGTGAAGCCAGGAAAGATGCGGCCTCGACCGAAAGACTCTTTGCCCGCGATCAATTGTCTGCTCTGGCGACACGCAGTCAATGGATCTCTGACGAAACGCAAAGGATCTTTCTTCAAGAAAAATGCGATTCGGTTTGGTCTTTGCTCCAGAAAATCGAGGGGACGTAAAAGATGGCCGCCGCAACCACCCGCATTCTAATTGCAAAGGGGCGACCGCTCGATGGTGATCTCGATGGTGATACAGTGCGATGCTTAACTCATTTGCGGGATCGGCCTGAGTTCGAAGGGAGCTTCGGTGGTGATCGTTGGTGGATCCGCGCGGATTGTTCTGCGGCCAAAGATACGTTGCGTATCCTGTCACTGATACCGAATGCGGAACTTTTTTATTTGGACGAGCGACAGCGATTGATACCGATTGGGAAGTCCGTTCCAGTCGATGTGTTACCCGCTGGGATTCAATGGAAACCAATCAGTCAACTGTCTCGACTTTGGCTACCGCAGAGCCCGACGTGTGGGAAAGGCAGCTACGCTCTGCCTAGCCCGTGCTCGTTGCAATGGCAACCGTCCGAAGGATTTCGCACACCCGGCGGTTTGCTTTGTCGCTTTTGCGATTGGCGTTCCCTTGTTCTCAACAACATCCAGTCCAAGTGGCGCGGTCTGCGTTTCGCCTATGGTTCAAATTTAACCGGCCAGTTCGATACTCTGGTCTTAGGCTCACCCATACCGAGCATCCGAGGTGTTCGACTCGTGGATTGCGGGCGAATACTGATACCGATCGCGTTCGAATGGGTTCCGGCTGTTCCTGTAGATGCTATCCGCCTGTCGCTCAACATTGCCGAATCCGATTGGCTGTTGTGGGAACGTGAGGCATCGATCGAGATCATGTCGGACAGTCTTTTTCTACCAACGACCCGCGTAACGATTCGAGCGACCGAAAACGCGATCCAACAAGCGACCAGCACTGCATCATTGGAGACGCGTTTTCAATGAGCATGGATGCCACCCAGACTTATTTAATGCCGCAGACGCATACCTTTTGGAAATGGGACTTTGAGGAGAGATCCGTCCATTGGTTGACTGGAACGACCATCGCCTTCCCACAGGAATTGGTCGAAGTCTTGGACGGCTTTTCGCCGCGTGGCTTTCCGAGATTCGATTGTATCTTGCTGGTGCTGGCAGCGTTGCGAGATAGTTGGTCACCCTTCCAAACCAATCTGGAGTACGATCAACTCCAACTAAGTTGTTTCAAGTACGCGGCCTTAAGTGATCGTGAGGCATTGGAGTTGATCCATCAACTGGATCGTCTAAACTCATTGCCTCGCGACTTGCGGCAGTCGTTACAGATCAAGACCGTTCTTTGCGACATGGTGCTTGAGGATTCGGAACGCCGATGTGTGAGCCCGGATATGGAACGGGTGCTTTCCGGTTTGAAAGAACGCAGAGAGGATGTTCCATCGCAAGAATTCAAATCGTTATTTTCAGTTCAACTTGATTTATGGCGAATGGATTTGTTGGCGCTGACGTTTGGACTTGAACGAGTCGACGAACAAAGGCTACGAAGTCGTCTGGCCACCGGAATTGATGAACCGGTCCAGCCTACGCAAGAATTAGCGGACGAGCAGTTTTCGGATGCGATCGAAGCTAGGGAGCTGTTGGAGACTCTATTGCAGGACCGGGAAAGTTACTCGCTAGGCAGATTGTCGAAAAACTTGTTGGCAGCCCTATACCGACCAGCCCGATTGGTTCCCGAGAAATCGCTTCAACTGGAGGGCTACTCGGATATTACGAATCGCGGAAGTCTCGATCGACTGTTGATTTCGGAGTTGTCGCACGACAACGATACGTTGGCAGTTCGGATCGCTAATGGGGAAGCGTCGTATATGCGACGCGAAGTGCCGCAAAGCTGTGAGTCGGTGGACCGATGCATCCTGATTGACTGTGGGATTCGTTCTTGGGGGACTCCTCGGGTGTACAACGCGGCGATTGCACTCGCATTGACTGCAGGTGCTCCCGCAGAGTCCCGAGTGTTGGCGTGGCGTGCAATGGAATCAGAGCTGAAACGTTCCTACTTTATCGACCTGAGCGGACTGACTGAACACATGGGGGCATTCGACGCAGGGCTTCATCCTGGTCCCGTTCTCAGTGCGTTTTACGAGGAGCTTGCGGTACGGCAAGCAAACGTCGAAGTCTATCTGATTTTGAGCCGCGACTCCTGGAACGATATGGGGTTTAAGACTGCGCTGCACGCCTCGAAAATTACCAGATTGACCGCCGCTGTGGTCGATCGCTTTGGCGATCTCGAACTGATCGCTTATTCAAGAAGCGGCTTACAATCCATCAAACGGGTTACTTTGAAGCTGGTGGAACTCCCGGGGGAATCGCAAGTAGCCTCCGCAGCGTTGATCGTAAATGAAAAGCTGCCTCGCATCTTCCGTTGCAACCCCTTCCCGGTTCGGCTTTCTTTGTCCAATTCACGTTACCACGTTGTTGACAAAGGGCTAGTGCTTGGAATTGCCCATGGAAACAGGCTTGTGCTTTGGGACAATCCGAATCAAGGCGGGGTCACGCTGCACTCGAAGCTTCCGAATAGGACAATTGTTTGGGCAGGACGCGATGAAGACCTACAGACGCTGTTTGTCGTTTTGAAGAACGGTACCGATGCAAATCATATCGTCCTGCGATTCGATCTCCGAGACTATTCAAGACTGGATATGTCGGAATTGGTTTTGCAACCGGATTCTTTGCAGTATTCAACGGACGGACGCACTCTCATCGTATGTAACGTAAACCGGTATCAGATTCAAGCATGGGATATCGCGAATGGCGAGATGATCGATGCACTTTCGGTAAGGCAAACTGGATGGTGCAATTCATTCCAAGATCGATCGGGGAATTGGTTTGCCGCGCATTTCAATGGCCTTGGATTTGATAAGCTCTCAGTTTCGTTTCATCCCCTGCGAGACTCTTCGGAAATTATTTTCGTAATGGCAGCTCCCAATCGAGATGGTTTCATTGCAGTCACTAGTTCAGCACGCTTGCTGCACTCGAATGGATCGGACACGAAAATCCAAATAGCAAACAGGGGGAACAACCTTGCGGAACCCGTAACTGTACTGGGAGACAACCGATGGATTGTGTTCGGCACCGCGAATGGCCCATGTGTAGTCGAGGTGAATAACGATGGGACTGCTGGCAAATGCACGCAGTTTCCAGCGTCAAATCCCCCACAAACGAATCAGACACTGGCGTGGGACATCGGATTAAATAGAACCTCGATCGCGCAAAGTCCTTATCGCAATCGATTCCATCGAATTGCACTTTACAATGGGTGTCTCGCCCTGCTGCGGAACCAGCGTGCTTTCGTACTGCAAAATGTCAACAAATCTTTGAATTGGGTCGATAGCCCGCTGGTGTTCCATGAGCCCCTTCGAAACGAAGCTTTCTTTGAGAACGACAAAGAGCTCGCGACGCAAGTTGGTTTTCGTTTGGAGTTTGCAAGACGGAATCAAATAGAAGCTATCTTGGATGCACGTGGTTTGTTGCATTTGCGTTCGTTAAATAGCTTGCTTACGGAATTGACATTGACCATCAACGACGGTTTGGCCAGCGGTTGGACGAGCGACGGTCGTTGGTTTGGTTCGGCTTACCATTGTGGAGCGAAGGCTGTCTCATCCTGCAGTGCAATTGAGTCGGAAGTCCTGCAGCCACTCTTGGAACAGTTCGCAGGGGGAGTGCCTTGATCGATATTACACTCAAGCTGCAACGGGAGACAGCGGAGGCTAGAAACGCACGGCCTTGGTGTGGCGTAAGCGATGTGGCCGGCTACTTTGTTGAGTCGGAAAACGCTCGTCGATGGATCGATGTTGCCTTGTGCGTTTGTGGTGAGCCAATGAGCTGCGACTTCTTTCCAATATGGAAGGATGGTCGTCCGAAAGGTGTCTTTATTCGAGTGAATTCGAGCATTGAGACGACAGGTGGGGAGGGGCAAACGAAGTGTGATAGGGCTGGATACACGCCACGGGTTGCCGTGCGCGATTTGGCATTGAAGTTAGTGTCGGTTCCTACGTCGACTTCCCAGGTCCAGCTTTGGATTCCAATTCACTCACGGATTTTGCCAACACCACTTTCGAGTGAATGGCCGTTGCTCGTTTCCGGCCGACTGGAATTGCTGGTCTGGCATCCGGCTTTGGGTTTGCTGTCCATCGACCCGAGCAATCGACTGGGGCTCGAGTCGTTGATCGCCGCCCCTAGGTCAGAGAGACGGAGTTGGAATCTGGCAGTGGAGGGAACGGCGTTACCCGAGAGATTGATTCGAGTGGATGCACCTCCACCACCAACGCTGCAGCAATGGCTTGAACAATCGCGAGAAGGCTTGGGGGATCGGAGCCAAGATCTAATGGACTTACCTCCGAGCGAGAAGGAGAAACGTGGGCGACCGCTCGAAAGCTTGGGCGTAATGACTCGTTCTGCAGCAGGGAGGGCCGTGTCATGGATAGTGGATCGGATAGGCGGATTATCGGCTGATCCAATCGAGCAAACTTCCAAGCAATTCGAGCCTGTGCAAACCGGAATCGCGACGGGACGGAATGAAGCGAGTCGAAAGGCGTTGTCCTCAGCTCAGTGGGTTCAGAAAATTCGCGAATGGGCTAAGCGACAGATGGAACAATGGAACGAAACACTCGAAGCGCGACGCGAGGCTGCGGTGAGTCGTTTGCTAGAAATGCTGGAAAAGAACCCGGATGAGGGGCTTCGGTATGCGATCCCAATGTCGGACGATCCGGGACGAGGCCTTGCGCCGCCAGGGGCGGATTTGATCGCGCAGGAGTTGCATTGGGGAAATGCCCCTTCTGGCCTCGTTGACAACTGGTCGTTGGGCTTAGCTGCCCAAAGGCGATTGCGTGAAAAGTACTTGGAGTTGGCACGCAGGGAGTTGAGCAATGGTAGATATGAGCGTGCGGCGACCATATATGCCCAACTTCTAGGCGACTTCCAACAGGCTGCCCAGGCACTGGAAAAAGGTAAGTTCTACCGACAGGCCGCGTTGCTTTATCGCGAGCGACTCAGCAGCCATCGCAAGGCGGCTGAAATGCATTGTCTTGCTGGCGATTTTGATTTGGCGTTGGCCATTTACCATGAAATGGCCCTCTATCTTGAGACAGGTGAGTTGTACCAACGGCTTGGGCAAACGGACCTTGCAACCGTCGAGTATCTGAAGCACGTCGATTACCTGTGCAAGCAATCACGACCGTGCGAGGCTGCCGATGTATTGGTCGACAAACTCAATCACCCAGACCAGGCCATCGCACTGCTGACGAGTCGTTGGCCACATGGTCATCAGGCAAGGGCCTGTGCGCAGAAAACGCTAGATCTATTGTCGCAATTGGAGCGACACGGTGAAGCAAATAATCAAATTGACCGCTTGGTAAACTACCCTGAAATAGCCGGGATAGGATTATGGCCCTCGGAGTTTTTGTCTGGCCTAGCGAAGAGTTATCCTGACGTGACAGTTCGCGAAAACGCTCGGCGGGGTCTTTTCGTGCATGCCAGTCAGGTTTTGAGGTCGTCGCAAAATGCAAACGCGGTTACTTCGATCATGGCTTCTTTATGCAATGCGATTCCGGAGGATCGGCTCTTGCATCGCGACACGCAACGATTTGTACAGGAAGCAAAGAGCGTTTTGGATGCGGAAGCCAAACGGAAAAAGCGTGAGATAGTCACGTATCCGCAGCGTTCTTTAGGCAGGGCTTTGGAGCCTGTCGAAACAATTTCGTTGTCGAAGGAGGTCGAATGGTTCGGCATGATTCCGACAGCCCGCGGCCCACTGTGCTTTGGTGATCGGGACGGAGCTCTTTTGGTGCAGCCAATGTTTCCATCGCAATCGCCCAAGAAGGCTAGCCGTTTTGATGGAGGAGTCGAGATACGTTCGTTCTTTCCAAGTATTGATACGCCACGCTGGCTACGCTATGCAGGCAGCAATCTTCAAGATGGAGATTCGTTCAAGGTAATTGGTTCGTTCACGGTAATTGTTGGTGGAGGCAATGCCAAGACTGAGTTTGGCGAGGGTTCCGCATATTGGATCGATGACGAATTAGCTTTTCATATCACACCTGCGAGCGCCGACATATGCGATTGTTCTTACCCATCGGACTTTAGGCCTTCAAGCCCCGCGAGCCGAGTATCACCGGATAGCAGCAACACACTTTTCGTCACGAGGAGCCAAGGCCATGTTCGATTGGGGATTCGCGATTTTGTTGGACGTGTGAGTTATCCCTCGTTTCCGCCCAAGGACGGATTTCGTGACTTCGAAAAAATGATTTCGCAAGAGTTGAACTTGCAACTGCCTAACGCGACGCAGTCCGAAGAGTACCATTGGATCGCGGCTCACTTGGCCAGTCTTAGGTGGTGTGTTGCCAGACATGACACTCAGCTTCTGCTAGGTTGCAGCACGCGGTTCAATGTCTATGATCCATCGTCGTTGCTTCAATCGATAGAAGTCTCTTCACCGATCGAATCAATGCGGGTGAGCAATCGCTTTACACGTCCTAGGGTTATTTTGGGCTTGAATTTTGGCGTGATGATGCAGTGGTTGAAAGCGGACGATTTTCAGTCCTGCATGATCGATGATTCGGCGAGGAATTCGCACAGTTGCTTCATGAGGACGGGCCACGTTGCCATCGCGCACGACGCTGGGATTGACCTTTACAGCAATCAAGGTTTTAAGATCAATCTGGTAGCTTCGCATTTTCGCGATAAAGGCTATGTTGCGATCGATGCGGATCAAAACGTATTTTGGACCCTGACGAAAGACGGTTTAGTCCAAAAATGGGAATGCCCGTACGCCTATGGCTAACCGTTAAACGAAATTTTTCCGAAATTTCTCTTCGTTGAATAGTATTAACTTTAAACGCTTAGCCTTTGCGGATGAAGTGGGCTGCGTAACTTCGGACATGTTGACCGTTCAGGACGTGGAATGTTCGAAGCTGTTGCACGACAGAATCGGAAAAGTGGCTGAGCGGAACATGCACGAGCACTTTTTTGAACAACTTAGCTATTTTCTTCAACGCCAATCCTGGAGCCGACCAACTCAGCAAAGCGATATGCCTGGCCTGCGAGTGAAGACAAGCGGCAGCAACCAAGCGTTGTTCGAGAGTGTCGGTGAAGTCCAGCAATTCGTCTTCCCAAATGTCGGCGATATGCCTGGGGGGGAAAAGGAACATCGCACCCCCATACGTCGATACGGCAACTCCGGGACCGAGCATCTCTTTTTGGAATGGCGTTGCGAAAAAAGCCAGTGTGGACTCTTGCTCATGCTCTGCAAACCATGTAGCACGCCATGAGTACTCGCGAGGGTCGGGCTCGTTGTCAAAAAGCATTAACGCGGCGTCGAGGTGGCCAATGGTCGGCGGTTGAACCTTGACGTAGAGCGAACCGTCGTACCAATGTCGAAGTGTCTCCCGAAGGTCGATACCGTCCATCATGCTTGTCGTAAACTTTTCAGTGCGAGCCAAATCGGCGCCGATCATACCTTGGGCTCGTTCGATCACTCGATTGCGAAAACTCTCGATGCGCGTGTCTTCGTCGGGCCACGAACACTGCTGGTAAGGGTTCCATCGCATTTTCCACTGACGCTGGTCCAATTTTTGCGGACGGCGATTGAGTTCCAGCGAGTGCCACTTGGTAGGGGGACCTGGCAACCGACTGGTCATAGATACTTGACCGATTCCGGGCAAATACGCTTTGTCGATTCCCATTCGGAGCGAGGGCCAGGGCAAGGGTTCGTCGAACGGATAATTCTTTGCAGCTTCTACTAAGTGAATCGTGTACTGATCCCCCATGACCTGTTGGGATGAGCGCGCGATGGTGTAAAAACTAGGGGTGAATCGGCGTTCAAGCAGGGTTTGGTTTCGAATGTACTTAAGGCACTGCGATAACAACAAGGGTGGGATTTTACGAGCACGATTGCCCATGTCGGCTAAATAACTCTGGCGAGTTGAGATCAGCATTTCCTTGATCCCATCAACCACCAGCGAACTGTCGTCGTCCAAGAATTTTCTAGCGTTTTCGTATAACCCGGTGATGAAAGGGAGTTCTCCCATGAAGAACATCAGCGTACGAGAGTCCACAGCGTAATTGTCGGCTGGCATTACGTCTTCTTCACGGAGTATTGGTGTCCCTCGCTTGTAGGGATGTTCCGAACTCGTCGACATGGCGTCACGCAGCCATGGCCAATCCTGCAGGTCGCAAAGGCATACGATGCTGGTGTGCTTTTGTTTCAGTTCCTTCAATCGAGAAGCCATGAATTGGATCCGGTCGAGACGCTGTTGGTTCGTCGGATTGGGAATGGCTGGCAATGCGGCCGTGCAAAATCGCTCGATAGTCGTTTCTCGCAATGCAAACGGATCAGGGAAAATCGCTGCGTCTGGATCAAACTCCTCGCATTCCTGATCAATAAAATGGAGCGGGGTTCGGTCCGAGATGCCAAACCGGATCGCAGCTATCACCGCCTGGCATGGGTCAATTGGGACGTACGACGCAGTCCGAACGACTTCGTCCACCCCGTTCGGTTGCGAGACGGAATGGTTGCGATCGAATTCCAAAGTGGCAAGCTGCACGACGGCGTTCGGTGTTGGGAGTTGCTCAACACCAGACAAAACGGATTTGCGAAATGAGGCGGGAAGTGGGATCGCGATGCAATCAAAAGAATGCTCGAGCAAGAACCGCCGAACCGCAACTGCATAAGAAGCGCTGCCGTGAACCACAGGGAGGAGTGTTAAAGAGTCGTCGAATTGAAGTGAATCCATCATCAACAACAGTAATCGCAAAATGAGACAAAGCACTATCTGTGAGACTGATTGTATCAGGTCTATCACTCACCAGATGCAATGGATGTCGATTTCCATTTTGTGTCGTTTCTCAAGTGAATCCTGGGGCAACTGGTCCATTTGGCACAGCAATGAAGTGAGGATGTGAAGGAGCATACTGGAAATGCAGTTTTTGGCACGCAACTTGCTTCTGCTTTACCCTCGTCGGAGCCAAATTGGCCAATTGCATTCGTGGAGAAGATGAAGATGAAGACAAATATCAGTAGCAAAATTCAGAAGATTGTCTTGGCAACTGGGGTAGTCACTGGAGTTGCGCTAGTGGATCAAGTTTCCGCGCAGGGGCCAGCCATCGCTCAACCCGTTTCGAATTGGTCCTACACGGGACACTCCAGTACCCTGGTCGAGGGAGCGCTTCGCGGGCAGTCGGCTGTCATCAGTTCTATAGGTCAAACGGTTTATTTTGACAGCTTGGCTGCGGTCAACTACGCCGAAGCTTATAAGCGTGCGATAGAAAACAGTGTTGCCGTGACCAAGTCCTACTACGAACGGCGGGCGATCCGGGACGAATACATGCAAAAGTACGCTCCGAGAGCATTCGTGGGAGAGGCTAGGAAGAAATTCATTGAGTACTATTCGCCAAAACGATTGTCGGCGCAAGAGTTCGATTCGCAACACGGGAAACTGACGTGGCCGCACATACTACGCCAGGAACAGTTTTCCCCCGTGAAAGATCGGATTGACCAAGTCTTCAAAACTCGCGACTCAGCGAACACTGGAGATGGGAGCACGACCCACCGCGAGGTTTACCAGCTCTGCAACGCACTAACGGGTTTACTTCGTCAAAACATTGGAACAATGACTTCGGACCAATACATCAACGCCCTGGAATTTATCAGGTCGGTGGAATTGGAGGCAAAAACGGCCATGCCGGGAGAGTTTAAGGGAGTACCCGTGACCGCCGAGGAGGAAAAGCCAGTCGACCCAGTCCCTGCGATCAGTAAAGATTCGGACACAAGCAGTGTGCGAGCCAAGGCTGTCCGGGCGAAAATATAATTGGAATGGTAGGAAGATTCTCCTCTCAGCTTTTTTAGTAGTGTGTGTGGGGTTGAGAGGGGAAGAGGCTGCCGAGGAGAGGTTTTGCGAAAGCGATTCCTCTCCTCGGTTTTTTTATGGATGCCTGTCTCAGTCGAACTTGTTCCAGGCAAATTGTCGTGGACAATTCTGGCTGTCAATTACCGGAGTTCCGGTCAACGAGGTATCATATCAGAAACACAATTCTACTTTAAACGATTACCGATTTGCAACATGCCATATCTGGACGCAATTACCGGCCCTGCAATGGGGCGTCGATATCCGTTGGAAAACAGCCAGTACGTCATGGGGCGGCATCCTGAGTGCGATATCGTACTCGAAAGCGGTTCTGTTTCGCGGCAGCACGCGAGAATCTCCAAGAACGGCCCAGGATTCGTTTTGGAAGACCTCAAAAGCCGAAACGGCACTTTCGTAAATGGTCGACTGATCAATGAATCGACCAAACTACTGGAAGGGGACACCATTCGGATTTGCGATATTGAATTGAACTTTCACGAAGAGGTTGAATCCTCAGCCTTGACGGTCAATCCGTCCGGTGAAGGTTCGGCGTTGGGGATCATGATCGTCGACGATGGCGACAGTAGTTCCTCGTCCCGATCGGTGACTGCGAAATTGGATGTTCGCGGTAGCCAATACGGTCTGCAATTGAGTGCGTCACCGGAAGCCAAACTGGCCGCGATTCTGGAGATCATGAAAAGTCTCGGAAGAGCCGTTACGCTCGATCATGTCTTGCCAAAAGTCCTAGACACGTTGTTCACGATTTTCATTCAAGCGGATCGCGGATTTATTGTCCTCAACGACGCGGAAGGTCAACTGAAGCCAAGATGGGTCAAGACACGGAGACCGGACCAAGAGGAAATGGTACGTGTCTCCAAGACGGTGCTCCGTGAAGTCATGCAAACCAAGGAGGCCATTATTTCGCTGGATGCTGGTAGCGATTCCCGCTTTGAGTTGAGCCAAAGCGTGGCCGATTTTCGCATTCGATCCATGATCGTCGCACCGCTTCTCAATAGCGAAGGAGAACCGATCGGAGCGATCCAAATCGATACCATCCAACAAAAAGGTGGTTTCGAAAGCAAAGATCTTGAGATCCTTGCGGGTATTGCAAATCAAGCTGGCATTGCAATCGAAAACGCCCAATTGCATGAACAGATGGTTCAGCAGCGATTGGTCGAGCAAGATTTGGAACTCGCGAGCCAAGTGCAGTTGGCCTTCCTTCCCAAGGCCGCTCCAAAGATTCCTGGCTACTCGTTCTTTCAGTATTACAATCCTGCACAACAAATCGGCGGCGACTACTTTGACTATATCCAACTAGACAACAATCGCATTGCTATTGTTATTGCCGACGTCGTCGGCCATGGAGTTGCAGCGGCCATGTTCATGGCCAAGCTATCTGCTGAGTGGCGGTTTGCCTTTGCGACCATCTCGGATTCGCGACTGGCCCTCGCGACTCTCAACGAAAAAATTACTTCCTTGGGGGTCGAAAAGTTTATCACGATGGCGGTTATTGTTTTGGATTACGTCGCTCACAAAGCGACGATAGTCATCGCTGGCCACATGCCGCCAATTATGCTCATGAAAGACAAGTCTATCCAGGAACCTGGTGCCGACGTGGGCGGCCCTCCATTGGGAATTATGGCCGATCTGCAATTTGATGCCTTCGAACTGGATATCCAGCCTGGGGAATCCATGACCTTGTACACCGATGGGATCTTTGAAGCTCCGAATGCCCAGGGAGCTCAGTTCTCCATTGACCGAGTGCGACAACAAGTGGCGGCCTGTGCGGGAGACATACAACGTGCCGGAAACGAAATTATTGATCGTGTCACGAAGCACATTGTGGGCTGCGACCAAGAAGACGACATGTGCTTAGTCATCGTTGGACGCGACCCGTAAGGATCACTCGATCAATAGCTGTCGGATTTCCCCGTAGCGGAAGTCGCCAAGACTTTCGGAATGAGCGGGCGCCGAAACTCTTGGCGAGTTTCGCTACGACAATAAATGGTCGAACGTTCCAAGGCGGGGCGTACGTGAGGTTAATACCTAACCGATGCGTTTCAACACAGCGTCCAGTGTCGGCTTGATCGCAGCAGCGCTGGATTTGAGCCCTTGCAGTTCCTTGGGCCAAAGATCGATTTCAATACGTTGCACGGCTCCAGCACGACCTACAACCGTCGGTACTGAGATCGCAACGTCGCGAATGCCATAACAAGCGCCGTCTTGAACGGTGCTCACCGGCAAAATGCGTTGTTGGTCCAAAGCGATAGAATGAACCACGTCGCGGATCGCGATCCCCACGGCAAAACCAGCTCCACCCTTCTTCGACAAACACTCGGCGCCCGATTGCTTCGTTCGCGTGAAGATCTTTTCCGCCAGGGTGTTGTTCCAGCCTGGGTATTTTTCCAACGACAACGAACCAACCGTAGCGCTCGACCAAACCGGAATCATGCTGTCACCATGCTCACCCAAAATCAATCCACGCGTTTGAGTCGGTGCTGTTCCCAATTGCTCGGCGATCAAAGAGCAAAATCGAATCGTGTCCAGTTGTGTCCCGAGGCCGAGTACTTGAGTCGCCGGAAGCCCTAGTTTCCTGGCAGCCACGAAGGTCAAGATATCGACTGGATTCGAAACGACCAAAACAATGGCAGAGGACTTTGGGCCGGCTTTCTTGACTTCATCTAGGATACCGACGAACAAATCGGTATTGCGATTGATCAAGTCCAGCCGAGATTCTTCAGGCTTGCGCCGAAGTCCGGCCGTGATGCAAATGATGTCAGAAGTTGGAATATGCTCGTATCCGCCGGACGAAATGCGCTGATCGGCAACACTCGGACCACCATGCATGATGTCGAGAGCCTGGCCTGCGGCTAAGTTTGCATTTAAGTCAAGCAGCGCAATCTCTCGCACGATTCCACCGCATTGCAGGGCAAAACCTGCACAGGAGCCGACTAGACCACCACCGCCGATAATACTGACTTTCATGTTGTTTGCTATCCTGATTTTTTGAATGGAATTACTGTCGTAGCCGAATTCCTTAGAATTCAGGGAGGGACTTAATTATTGGGCAAGCTGCTTCATGACTTGCGCTGTGATCAGTTTGACCAACTCCTCTTGATCGATACCCGCTAACCCGTTTCCAGAAGTTGGGGAACTGTCTGCCTTGAGTACCGGGGCGATGCCCGTCATTGATTGGCTCACTGCCTGTTCCACCTTGCTCGCACTCAATGCCGCTGGCATCGCGGGAGGGGCTGGAAACGCTCGACGCTGAACCCCTGACTCTTTCCAAGAATTTCGGAAAATGTCGTTGGCACAAACATCGCAGTTCTTGTACTCTTCCGTATTGCGAGGATCTGACCAGCCCCACTTCTGTTTGAGTGTGAGCAACTCCCGTTCTTCCTTTTCGCTGAAGTAAGAAACGTTGCCCAATTGCCGAGCTAACATCAAGATACGGCAATACGCATCAAGAATCTCTGTCCACCAATAGGCTTGTTCGACATCGATCCCATAACTGACCGTTCCGTGGTTCGCCAAGATGATAACATTCGTCTTCTCGACAAACGGAAGAATCGTTTCCGCGAATGCCTTACCACCCGGGGTCTCATATCGAGTGATTGGAACGTCGCCAAGAAACACTTCGACCTCGGGCAAAACGCATTGCGGTATCGGCTCGCGTGCGACGGCGAAGGCTGTCGCATGAGGCGGATGACAGTGAACGACGCTCTTGATATCCAATCGCTTCTTGTAGATCTCCAGATGCAACAACGCTTCACTGGATCGCATCTTGATCCCTGACGTCTGCTTGCCTGTCATGTCCATCGTGCAGATATCTTCTGTTTTCAAAAAGCCCTTGCTATGCATGGTTGGCGTGCAAAGGACTTCGTTTTCACCGATGCGAACAGTGATATTTCCGTCATTGGCTGCGGCAAAACCTTTGTTGTAGAGCCGGCGGCCCATTTCGCAAATATCTTGTTTGATTTTGTGTGCATTCATGTGAGCTGGTTCTCTGGTAATTGAAAGTCTATTAGTGGAATGATCGGTTTCGTGAGACGCAAGTTACGTACGTTTCACGTTGAGTTCGTCAATGATGGCCGCGTTGTACGCGTCAACTGGTTTTTGGCTTGGTCGGAATGGTTGCGCCGCTTCGGCGCCATCGCTGACCGCGATGATCGAACCGTAAGCTGCACCTAGGTCGTCCCAAACGACGACTAAGTCTGGATCTTTGGGGGGCTTGCCTAGCAAAGTTTCGCCGTAAGCCTCCGCCGTTTTAAGCGATGCCCCCATAAAACTTGGATGAGCTCGGCTAAGCGTAACCGTTCCATTAACCTGATATAGTTGCATCGTTCGGTTCGCTTTCGATCAAGATTGGTTCTGCAAGTGTTGAAAAAAGCGTCTTGCGGCATTGCAAGCCGATGGGACATTCCACGTCTTAGCCGACAAAATCAATACATTGACTGGGACCTCTTGCAGAACGTCATTGAGTTCTGACCAACTCGATACGACTGCCGGTCGCAAGGAATCGTCGCGAGCCGCTTGCCAACAAGTCGCATGAGGTGCATTGACGATCACCACCCCGGCTTGATGACCGCTTCGAATGCCATCGGCAATCGCTCTCAAGGCGGTTGTATCGTCAGTGGCTATTTCGCAAACCTTCGCTTGTTTGAAACAAAGCTGCTTTTCCATGGAAGGAATCCATTTGGTCACGCCAGCAACGATCAATCGTTGTGGACGTCCGCCCGTTGCGAGGCTGGATTCGACCACCGCGGTATTCGTTCGAGCCACCGAGGAGCTTCGAACAATTGCGACGTTGAATTCCTTGCAGTAGTCGCGAGCAGCGGGCGTCAAAACGGCAGACGACTCGATTTCCAACCGTTGAATTCCTAGTAGCCGGTTCTTCAAGGATTGAAGGCTTACGACTCTATCCAACAGACTCAACGTTCCCGGCTGCGGCACCTCACCAGCCCCAATCGTAGCGCCACTAGTCAAGGTGGCGAGCACCCGACGAACGATACTTTCGATTTCTGCAGCGGTGGTGTTGATGATTGGGTTGAGGGTTGAGGGTCGAGGGTTGGAGTGGGGAAGTTATGTTAGGGAATCGATTAGGCCTAGGACGGACCACCGGATTGGGCTGTTCTCGACTCCGAAGGTTTCTCGTACTGCACCACCATCGCTGGTGAGCATGACCGTTTCACCTTGACCTGCACCAAGATGATCGACTGCAATCAACGGTGGACCATCGGGTGACTCTCCGTCCGCCTGCATCGGCTGGCATACCAATAGCTTGAGGTTGTCCAAGCTTGGATGTTTGACGGTGGAGGTCGCGTTTCCGAGTACAAGTGCTGATTGCATGGTGGCGGACTCTGTAGTGTTTTGTCGGAATACGTACGCTGGTCACTAAGACGATAGGTTGCTGGTTCCCCCCAGCACGTGCAAGTCTTCGATCAAGGAACAACGACGCTCTCGTGTAAAGGTCATGGGTGTCGTTACCCCTTCGCCTGTTGGACCGGCGATAGAGAACGACAGATAGCCTTCACCCCCTAGACCAAGCGATGCCATGCATGGACCATTTTTCACAAACAGGGTCGTGTCCATAATACGAGCCATCTTGGTCATGTTTCGGACGTTGCGTGAATGGATGATACTGGTGTGGCGATAGCCGTGTTCGGCTTGCTGAGCCAATCGAACCGCTTCATCAAAATCTCGACATCGAACGAATGGCACGAACGGCATCATTTGCTCGGTGTGAACAAACGGATGATCCGAATTGGTCTCGCCAAAAAGTAACTCGACCTTTGGATCGATCGAGCGGCCAGCGGCTGCAGCCAACTTGATCGCATCCTGCCCCAAAAGCTCTTTTCGTGGTGCGTAATGCTTGTCCGTGCCTTCGCCGACCAACTGCATAGCAGCCTGCGTAAGTCGATCCACCTCGGTGGCTGTCAGTCGAACTGCACCCGCCCGCTCCATGGCAGACATCATCGCATCGAAAACACTACCCACGACAAAGACTTCTTTTTCAGCGATGCATAGCAAATTGTTGTCATACGCGGCTCCCTGGATGATGCATCGAGCGGCTAAGTCGAGATCGGCTGTTTCATCTACGACAACGGGTGGATTACCTGGGCCCGCGACTACGGCTCGTTTGCCACTATTTAGCGCTGCACGAGCCACCGCAGGTCCACCCGTCACGCAAATCAAAGCGATACTCCGATGCTTGAAGAGTTGCTGAGCTGTCTCGAGAGTAGGTTCGCAGATGAGGGAAATGAGATTGTCGATGCCAAGGTCTGCATGGATCGCTTGATTGAATCGGCGAACCCCTTCGGCTGCGACTTTTTTGCCACTTGGGTGTGGATTGACTACCAGCGAGTTGCCGCCAGCGATCATGCTGACTGCGTTACCGGTAATGGTAGGCAACGAATGCGTCACTGGCGTGATAGCGCCGATGACTCCGAACGGTGCGTGCTCGATTACAGCCAGACCATAGTCGCCGCTGAAACACTCGGTTTTCAGGAACTCGACGCCTGGGGTTTTTTCGCCGAGAGTCTTGAGCTTGGCGATTTTGTGATCCAGGCGTCCGACCTTCGTTTCCTCCATCTCCATCGTGCCGAGTTCAACACAATTGTCGATCGAGATGCGTCGAATATGATCGATTATCCGGCGTCGATCGGCGATGGTGCGTTCCCGAAGTTGTTCGAAGGCCGTGCGGGCAGCACGAACCGCGTCGTCGACGTTTGTAAAAAGCCCGTGCCGGCCCATGGCGCTCGAGGGGCCGGTCGAAGCGGACGGTGAGCCCTCGGAAGATTGCTTGTTTCGCACTTCGCTCAGGACTTGCTCCACAACAGAGCGAATAAGATTTTCGTTGATTTGCATAGGTGTTTTGCGACGTTCTTATTGACGTTTGTAGACGTTGTTTTTTTCGATATGGACGGTGTCGACGATGCCAATGATGACGCAGTCGACTGGCAGCTTGCTGGTTTCCGGTGTGAATCGAGCGCTACTTCCTTGCGTGATGAGGACCATGTCGCCGACTCCTGCACCGAGAGTGTCGACCGCAATAAACGTTCGGCCGGTCGTAACCAACTCAGAACGATTGCTTGGCTCCAAACGAAAGGGTTCGACGACGAGCAGCTTTTGGCCGACCATCGTTTCTACCTTTTGTGTGGAGACAACAGCTCCTGTGACTTTCGCAACGAACATAGTTTTGTCTCTTGTGTTGACTCAACGTGCGGTTCTTAACTCTGGATCGCAGCCACCGTTTGGCGAGCCACAATCAATTCTTCGTTCGTAGGCACGATCCAAATCTGGACCTTGCCATCTGCGTCGTTAATACGACGCTCGGTTGGACCGTTGACGTTGCGAGTGGCTGACAATCCGATACCTAGATCCTCGAGCCCCTCACAAACGGCTCGACGAATTCCTACTCCATTTTCGCCAATGCCCCCGGTGAACACGATGGCATCCGCACCGCCTAGCGCCATAAGCATGCCACCCATCTGACGACGAATGTCCGCTACGTACACGTCGAGTGCCAGTTTCGCATCGCTATTGCCAACTTCGGACGCCTTCTCCAAATCACGAACATCGCCCGACAAACCGTTCGACAAACCGAGCAAGCCCGCTTGCGTTGAAAGCAGATGAAGTAAACGCTCAAGCGTCAGCCCGGTGTGTTCCATCATCAGTGGTAGACAGTAAGGGTCTAGGTCACCGACGCGGTTGTTTTGAGGCAGACCGGTTTGTGGACTCATTCCCATCGTGGTCGCCATGCTCTTTCCACCACGAATGGCACACAAGGACGAACTGCCACCAAGATGGCATGAAATAATCCTCGCATCGGAGCGACCCAACAGTTGAGCGGTTCGCCATCCGATGAACCGGTGTGACGCACCATGGAATCCCCATCGCCGAATCGGTAGAGCGTTGGCAATGCTTGCCGGAATGGCATAGCGTTTCCAAGCCTCAGGAATCGACTGATGAAAATCCGTTTCGAAGGCGGCTACCAACGGAATACTCGAAGACATGCTCGCAAGCTGTTTCATCGCGGCCATGTAAGGCGGGTTGTGTGCCGGCGCGACCGAATTCATTTCGTCCATCGCGGCCAAAACCTTGTCATCGATCCGTTGAACTCCGGACAGACGGCCACCGTGTACCGCTTTGAAGCCGATGGCGCTGATCTCCGATGCTTCTTGCAAACAACCGTGGGTTGGATGCGTTAACTGAGAGATACATGCCTCGACCGCAGTACCATGGTTTGGCACAGACTGAGTCAATTCACCACGATACTCGCCAATTTCCACGAAACAGCGACTCTCGGGTGAACCAATGCGTTCGACACCGCCACGGGCGAGCTGCTGCTCGTTGGACATATCGAACAATCGGTATTTGAAACTGGTTGAGCCTAAATTGGCAACGAGAACCTTCATGGCTTGTCTGTCACTCCGTTACGAACGATTACTTGAAGAACGCGGCGACGAGGCCTTCGGCAGGGCGCGGGATAATGTGGCTGCTAACCAACTCACCCACCTGGGATGCGGCCGCAGCACCTGCTTCGACGGCAGCTCGGACGCTGCCAACATCGCCGCTGACCATGGTGGTTACATAAGCGCCGCCGATATCGACTCGCTTTACGATTTCGACGTTGGCTGCTTTGGCCATCGCGTCGGTAGCTTCGATCAAGGCCAAAAGGCCCTTGGTTTCAATCATTCCAATTGCGTGTTGCATGTTGCTCAAACTCTTGTATTTGTTGGGAATTGCAGGGGGGCCTGCCGGGGGCAGGATTTGTTATTGTGCCAGCGCTACTCAGCCGAAGCCGCACTATTCAGCCGAAGCCGAAGGTGCGTTGATCTTGAGTACTTTGTAAAGATCGTCGTGCGGTCGAGCGATCACTTGAACGCTCATGACTTGGCCGATCCGTCCCGCAGCAGCAGCACCAGCATCGGTCGCTGCCTTGACGGCCGCGACGTCGCCGCTGACGAACGCGGAAACCAATCCGCTGCCGACTTTGTCCCAGCCGAGGAACTTGACGTTCGCGGCCTTCATCATCGCATCGACAGCTTCGATCAAGGCGATAAAGCCTTTCGTCTCGATCATGCCGAGCGCTTCATTCACTTTTGCCATAAAAACTTTCTCCAAAATGGAAGGAAACTAAGTAGGTAAAACTCGTGGTTCGGACGGAGCTGCGGAGACGGACCGCAACTCAGTATCGTCGGTGTTCGCGGCGAGACTAATGATCGCTGCACTTACAGGGTTGTTGTTTCTTGAGCTCAATCGACGTGGCTCGATCTAAATCGCAGGCGTTCCCCTCGTCGGTATCGATATGCACTTCGAGCTTCGCATATGCGTCCTCGCGTACTAGCAGATCTTCGAACAGCACGGAGCACTGATGAGACTTGACGCTCAGAGACATGAAGTCGCCGTTCTTGACTCCGTAGAAAGCAGTATCGCGTGGCCCCATGTGAACATGGCGAGCAGCTCGAATCACCCCCTGAGTTAATTCAACCGCGCCTGCGGGCCCGACCAGAACACAACCAGGTGTTCCTGCAATGTCACCGCTGTGTCGAACCGGCGCATCGATGCCGAGCGAAATAGCGTCCGTATAAGCCAATTCCACTTGGCTGGCTTTGCGAGTCGGGCCGAGGACTCGCACGTTGGGCAACATGCGTCGACGCGGACCAACGATCAT
>Ga0105048_10000581_pt1 | contig 56942 bp, 52 predicted proteins | sample MAT05_FD_78382 | JGI IMG/M metagenome (GOLD analysis project Ga0105048, IMG submission 78382) | Freshwater microbial communities from Lake Fryxell liftoff mats and glacier meltwater in Antarctica - MAT-05 | ecosystem: Environmental > Aquatic > Freshwater > Ice > Liftoff microbial mat | place... | reverse complement strand
GGCTGGCGCCTGAGGAACGAGCACCGGAAGCCTGCTCTTGCAGGCTGAGGAGCGGAGTGACGAGGCCGCCAGCCGCAGCGAGAGTATCGGCTGTCGCAGTACAGTTGTTTCTGAACAGGCCCTAAGATGCGCGGAATGCTCTGGCTCTGGCTCTGGCTCTGGCCGATGCCTGTGGCCTGATGCCTGTGGCCTTCTTTGGCCGAGATCACGTTCCCTGATTTAGATCAGACGCCAAGACGGCGGGCGGCGGCGGCGCGGGCAAGCGGCTCGCAGTAATGGCGATCTTCTTCCCGCGCGGAGTCCACAAGCTTCACGTCATGATCGTCGTCGCGACCGCACGCGATCTCTGCGAGGGCATCCCAAGAGGGCGCCGACGATCGCGGCGGCACGCCTAGATCGGGAACGCCCGCAACGACGTAGGATGCCATCAAAGCCTGCATCAAATGGCGATGTGCCAGATCTCGGTCGCCCAAGTAGCCGTCGAGCACGCGAAAGGCGTGGCTCCCGGTCACGCCATGAAGCGCAGTGAAGTCACCGCTGGCGATGAACGCGCGCAAGAGCACCTCGACGATGCGTGGCATGTTCTGTTCGATGCTCGACAAGCTCGCGCAAGCTTCGGCAAAGCCCGCGCGACCGGCGACTTGGCGCATACGGTCGGTAATCAATGGCGCGCGCTGCGGAGCCGCGCCCAGGCGTGACCGACGAACTTCATCGAACAACGCGCGCGGATCTCGATGACGAGGCGTGTCGTCCAACACGAGCGGGATCTCCGGCTCGACGCCGGTGACCCAATAGGCGAGGCCATGCGCCAGCTCTTCGTCGCCTGTGTCGAAGCGGACCGCGTAGGCGACGCGGATGATGCCGTGAAACGCATGCGCTCGCAGGCTCGGCAAGAGCTTCGGGATCAGCGCCTGCAAGACGGCGCTGCGACCCTTTTGCGTCAGCTCGCCGAGAAAGAACCGGACCAACCCGAGAAACGAGCGCGGCTCCCCGGTGTGTGACTGCCAATCCACGATCGGTGCGGGCTCGTCGCTGGGTAGCGGCGAAAGGCGCACGACGTACGCCTGCGTAAATGCGCGGATGCGCTCGTCCGAACCGCCGAGCGCCGAGAGCGAGCACAGCGCCATCGGCAAATGGTTCGTCAGCCCATTTCGGTAAGTCGGCGCGTAGCTCCGCGCTGTTTGCAGGCAATCAGTCAAGGCGTCGATCGCAGTCGGACTCAGCGTTGCCCGAACAACAACCCCGCGTTCTTCTGCTCGCGCTCGCGCACCGCGATGCAACGCTTGGCCTCGGCAATGCCTTCATCGAAGCCGCGCTGAGCGCCCTCGAGCTTGGCCAAGCGGGGGCCGAAGAAGGCGACCAGCTCGGCGAGCTCGCTGATGTCGCAGACTTCACGAATGGTGCCGGAGAGGCCCGCAGCGCCGCCCAAACGCGCGACCAGCGCGTCGAAATTGTTGCGCATGAATTGGTGGAACATTTTGCGAGACGCCCGCTGCCGCATCGCTGCGTTGCGCACATGGCGGTAGTCTCCTGCGCGGATCTTCCCTTTCGCCAACAGGTCGAGCGCCGCGAAGAGCTCGTCTGCCTTGGAGCGGGAAGCGAGCGCAACGGTCAACGCCACGCGCTCGTCGGGCAAGCTGGCGGCGGCGAGCCTATTCTCGTCGATCAGCGCCGCGGACTTACTGCCTTTGCGCGCGACGACACGCAGCGCCAGCGGTCCCAGATCCGGATCTCCTTTTTTGGGATCCGCCAGGTAAGCGGCTGCGATCGGCTCGAGGTCGAGCGCGCCAGCAGCGGGCCCGAAGTCGAGCAACGTCGCCAGCACACTCGCGCGAACCAGGCGCGTCTCGTCGGGGTCGCTGGCCTTGGTCGCTGCGCCAAGCTTCTTCGCCAGCGGGCCGAGACGAGCCGAGACATAGCCTGCGAACGCCACCTCGCCCTTTTCATCGACCAAGATGCGTGAGATGTCTTCGAGCACGTTGACCACCGAAAGCTGCACGACGCGCGGCTCTTTCGTCAGATCGAGCTTGGCCAGCAGCCGGCCGAGATCGGCCAGCGAGCCCTTCTCGAGCAGCACGAGCGCCCAGCTGCCCTGCACCAAGCCGGCGCGTTCGGCCGGCTCGAGGTCGCCGACGCGCGCGAGCAGTCGATCGAACGAAGCCTTGTCGAGGCGATAGCGGTAGTAGCCCGTTTCGCGCGCATTCGGCACCACCCAGGGGCAGCTCTTGGGGCCTTCGATGTCGACCGAGGCCGAGTCGAGCAGACGGCAAGTCGGCTCTTTGGCGCCGTCGATGCGAATGCACACTGGCACAGCCCAGGTCGCCTTGCCCCCGCCAGCCGACGATTGTGTCAGCCGAATCGAGCTCGGCTTGTCTTTCTCGCAGCTGACGTCGACGTCGATCAGCGGCACCCCTGGCTGGTCGAGAAAGGTGATGGCGACCTTCGAGATCGGCTTTTGGGTGGCCGCATCGAGCGCCACGAACAGCTCGCGCGAGGTGATGCTCTTGCCGGCGTTGTCATTGACGTATTGGACGATGCCTTTTTGGAAGCTCGCCTCCCCTGCCCAAGACTCGAGCATGGTGAGCACGCTGGCGCCCTTTTGATAGGCCGACCAACCGCCTGCTTCCTGGATCTGATCCGCCAGCGTTACCTTCGGTCGCACCGGCCGCGCCGACGGCAACACGTCGGCGTTCATCGCGTAATTGCGATCGAGAACGCGGTCTTCTCGACCGCCGAAGCCAGGAAACGAATCGTCGGTCGTCTTGACCTGCATCCAGGTGGCGAAGCCCTCGTTCAGCCACAAGTCGTCCCACCATCTCATGGTGATCAGGTTGCCGAACCATTGATGCGCAAGCTCGTGCGCCATGACCAATGCCATGCGCCGACGCGCCAAGGCGCTGGAAGCGTCCGTCACCAGCAACAATTCTTCTCTGAAGGTGACGAGACCCGCATTCTCCATCGCGCCGGGCCCGAAGTTCGGGACCGCGACAACGTCGAGCTTGTCGTATGGGTATGGCCGGCCGAAGTAAGTCGACAGCACGGTCAGCGTCTTTTCTGCAGCAGTGAGGCCCTGCTGGCCGAGCGCTGCGCGACCTTTGACGGCTACCAATCGAATCGGCGACGGCGCATCACGCCCCGGCAGCACCGACGGCGGCAACACGGCGCCCGCGCGCTCTTCCAGGTCGCCCACGGCAATGGCGAACAGATACGTCGGGATCGGCTCGCTGGCGGCGAAGGTGAAGGTATCGCCCGCCGGGCTGGTCTCGCGCTTGGTCTGGCGCGTATTGGCGTAGGCCTTCATGCCCGTGGGGACCTTCAAGCTGAGCTCGATCGGCGTCTTGAAGCGCGGCTCGTCGAAGGACGGAAACGCTCGGCGCGCGTCGTTCGGCTCCATTTGGCTGAACGCGAACCAGCTGCCATTGGCCTCCGCCCGATAGATGCCATTCAGGTTGCCGAACTCGGCCTCGTAATCGAATACGAGGGTGCCTTTGCCGGAGCCGATCTCGCTCGCAAAGGTGAGCACCAGCTCGTCCAGACCGTCGCGCGCACCGAACGCAGCGCGCGCAGACACAACCGCATCGACGCTGCCCGAGGCGGTCTTGAAGCTCGCCTTTTTCACTCTCAGGTCGCGGCCATGCAACACCAAGACCGAGGTGCGTCGCACCATTTGAATGTCGATCTCGGCGTGCCCTGAAAAGGTCTCCTTGGTCGGATCGATCTCGAGCGCCAGACGATAGCGCTCCGGCTGCGCATCGTCGGAGAGCTGCACCTGGGTGGCGGCCAGGGGCTTGCGAGGCACACCGGCCAGCGCGTCTTTTTGAAACGGCGGCGTCGAAGGTGGTGCTTGGGCCGGACATGCAGTCAGCGAGAGCGCAAAGACAGCCGCCAACGAACAGAAGCGCATCATTTCTTTTTCTTGGTCTTCGTGGAGGCCTTCGGCTTCGACGCAGACTTCTTCTTGTCGGACGCGTGCCTCGTCTCGGCGACCTTCTTGGCGGGCTTTTCCGGCGCGCGTAGATACGCCATCGCTCGGTCGAGCTGACCGTCTGCCACTACGTGGCCCACCGGTCGCGAATCGACGCGGTGCGGCCACTTGAGCGAGCCCAGCGCCTTCGCTAGCTCTTTGCCCTTCTTGGCCGTCTCGTCTTTGGTCGCAATGCCGACGAACACAGGCTGCCGATTCTTGGTGTGCTTGCCGGTCGAGCCTCCATACGCAGAGCCGCCAGCGAACACTGCATAGCCGTCGACCTCGAGCCGACCGCGCAGCGCCAGCGACGAGGCGTAGTAGGCCCCGTTCGAGAAGCCCATCACGTAGACAGCGTCGAAGGCGGCGCCCTCGTTCTTTTCGATCTCCGCTTTTGCGTCGAACCACTCTTTGACGACGGCGTCTTCGTACAGCTTGCGCACCTCTTCGCCGCCGGGCCAGGCGATGGTCGACTGTTTGCGCCCCGGGCCAACACCATTGCGACCGCGCGGCATGATCACGCTGAAGTCGAGCTTCTTGCCGGCGAGGGCCATGCCCTTTTGCAAGCTGTACTGCCAGCCGGCGCCGTCTTCTGTCAGGCCATGAAGAAAGATGACCAGCGTGCGCTTGCTCGCGTCCTTGTTCGGGCCCTTGGCGTAGCAGACGTCGCGCGCCAGCGTCTCGACGTCGGGGCTACACCAAGGCTCCGATGACTTCGCAGGCGCGGCACCGGCAATTGGCGGCTTGCCGTCTGGCTCGGTCGGCGCATCGGGAACGCCCTCGGCCAGGGCGTGATTCGCCCCCGAGACCAGGCCAAGGGCCAGAACGACGAAGCCCGTTGCGCGCATGACGAGGTCCTACTCGAGGAACGGCGCGGGGGAAACCTTCCGCGCACGCTTGCGGCGGTCACGGCTTGCTCGCGACTTATGCTGAGCGTACGCTCGAAGTATGACGATTCGACGCATCACCATCAGCGTGCCGGAGGCGATTGCCGACAAGGCGCAGCGCGCAGCCGACGCCGGTGAGGCCGAATCGGTGGTCGGCCTACTTTGCACAGCTCGCGGCACGCGAGCCGGACTGGGTGGAGGCACGTGCGGCGCTGGACGAATTGCTCGCATCCAAGAAGCCCATCATTTCGGCTGATCGCCACTGGGCTCGGACCGTTCTCGGCCTGACAGACCTGAAATCTGGCGCCGCTTGAGGCGGATTGTCTTCGATGCGGGCGCCCTGATCGTCGAGATCTGACCCCGGCAGCTATGCGGAGAGCGCGACCGGAACCTTGGGGCCACTGACGAAGAAGGTCGCCATCTCTCCCTTGCCTTTGACCGTGATGGTGCCGCGCGCCTCGAGGTCGAACTCCTTTTCGACCAGCTTGGCTGTGACATCGCTCACGTGGACCGAGCCCTTGCGTCCATGCGACTCCATACGGCTGGCGATGTTCACCGTGTCGCCCCACAGATCGTAGATGAACTTCTTCTTGCCGATCACGCCTGCCACCACGGGCCCAGAGTGCACGCCGATGCGAATCGCGATCCCGTATTGGCGCTCTTCGTTGAGCGCCTCGAGCGAGTCGCGCATGCCGAGCGCCATTCTTACGGCGAGAATCGCGTGGTCCGGGCGCACCTGCGGCAAGCCGGCCGCGACCATGTACGCGTCGCCGATCGTCTTGATCTTCTCCAATCCGAAGCGGTCTGCCAGGTCGTCGAAGCGAGAGAAGACGTCGTTCAAGATGCGCACCAGCTCCTCCGGCGGCAGACGGGAGCTGAGCTCGGTGAAGCCGACGATATCTGCAAAGACCACGCTCACTTGTGCGAAGCCATCGGCGATGGCGTTGTCGCCTGCCTTGAGCCGGGCGGAGATGGAAGCAGGCAAGATGTTGAGCAACAGCGACTCGCTGCGCTCGTGCTCCACCGCCAGCTTGTCTTCAGCCTCGCGCGTGTCTCCGTCCGACAGGACGCCAATCAGGACCAGCGTCCCGAAGGTCGAAATCACACAGGCGATGCGCGAAAGCGCAGCAATGGTCGGCTCGATCTGAAGCGGAGCGTCTGACGTCGTCATCGCCAGCTCGAAGTAGAGGTACCCGGCCAGGCTGACGACAGCGAATGGGTAGTAGAACCAATCGCGCTTCGGCGTGACGAGAAAGACGACCGCGGCGAACGCGAAGAAGTAATAGTGAAAGCCGACCGCAGGGCCCAAACAGAACGCGACGATCGCGATCTGCGCGTTGCATAGAAGCAGAAACAACCCCAGCGCCAGGCGCCGCGCACCCCGCGCGACGAGCAGCGGCACCGATGCTTGAAGCAGCGCCGTGACCAGGTTGACCAGCAGCGGAAACCAGAACTTCGCGGGGTCCAACCAGTAGCCGGCAGTGAACCCGAGACAGGTGACGGCGGCGACCACCGCACACTGATTGAGCAGGCTGGTCTTTCGTTCGTCCTCCGACGACATTCCCGCCGTGCCCGCCGAGCTGATACGTGCCCACAGGCGCTTCAAGAAAGGCACCTCGAAGGGCTCGATCGTGGGCGACGGGCGGGCGCTCGCATCGGCGCAAGCCTAGCGCGAGTCCCGCCCACATCGAGTACGATCAGGCGGTGTCGACGCTCGCTGGCAAATCCGGCTCCAAGACAGTGGCCGACTGGTTGGCCCTGCCAGAAGAAGCCCGTTTCGAGCTGATCGATGGCGAGCTCGTCGAGAAGGCAGCGCCAACTTTTCAGCACGGCCGCGCCCAGGGGCACACCTTGGCGGCAATCTCCGACACGTACGATCGAAAGACCGGCGGGCCCCGTGGCCCCGGCGGCTGGTGGATCGCCAGCGAGGTCGATGTGCTCCTGGATGGTCGCGGCTACAGACCCGACATCGCTGGCTGGCGACGCGATCGCGCAGTCGTTGCCCCGGCAGAACGTCCAGTGACGCTGTGCCCCGACTGGCTGTGCGAGATCGTGAGCGCTTCCAATCGCAGCACGGACACCGTCATCAAGCTGCGACGCTATCACCAGGCCGGCGTGCCCCATTACTGGATCGTCGACCAGATCGAACGAACCCTGACCGTCCACCGGCACACCCCGGACGGGTACTTGGTCGCGTTGCGCGCTGAGGCCGGGGAACGTGTGCGCGCGGAGCCTTTCTCGGAGCTCGAGCTCGAGGTCGCGGTGCTGCTCGGCGACGACGAAGACGAGCCGGGGTGAAGCGGGGGCGGGGGCGCGTGCGAGCGCATGCGCCCCCGTACGCTCAGGGCTCGACCACGGCGAGGCGCGCTGGCAGCGAGAGCCCGATGGCGTCGAACGCACGCGAAGGGGACTGCGTCGCCTCCGCACCAGCACCGCCATCGAACGAGTAGATGAAGTTCGCTGAGCTGTCGGCGAGAAACATGGTGCCAACGGCGTCGAAGGTGACCGCACTGAGCTTGAGAGCGCCGGCTATCTCGATCTTTGCGCTGGGCGTGGCGGCCTCGGGTGCGTACACGAATAGGTCGGTCTCTTCGTCGACGGCATAGAGCCCGCTGTCGTCGACATAGATGGACATGATTTGCCCGAAGTCGGCGTTCTCGATCATGCGCGTCGGCACAATGGCGCCGCTCAGCGTACTTGCGTCTTCGAATACGAGGACACGGCAGGTATTGTAGTCCTGCGTCACGGCGTAGAGAGTGCCCTTGTGCCAGGCGATCTGGAGGGGCGAGAAGCCCTCGAAGTCGACCTCGATACCGCGCGTCGGCGCGACGTCGCCATCGGCGGTGGAGGCGCTTTCGTATGCGAAGATCGTCAGGTCGGCTGCGTCCGTACTGCCGCTGTTGACTGCATAGAGTGTGTCACTGTCGCCATCGAAGGCGATGCTGATGGGCTCCGAGAGCCCCGTGGCAGCGCCCTCCAGCTTGCGCGTCGGCAACACTGCGCCGTCAGCCGTGAGCCCATTGGCGTAGACGACGACTGCACCGCCATTCTCTGCCGCGACATACAGATCGCCGTTCGGCGCGATCGCCAAATCGCGCGGGCCGTACATGTCGGTGTCGGCGCCTGAAACCAGCGTGGTGGCCGGCTCGATGCGCCCGTCTTGCTGCGCGGGCTCGGCGTAGCTGCTAACGCCCATGTTGACGTTGACGACGAACAGGCGCGACCCCTGTTCACCGATCGGCCCGCCGCCCATGCCGCTGCCGCCTTGGTTGCCCTGACCACCTGCACCACCCTCTTCGTCGCCGTCCGCCTCCTGAATGATGCAGCCTGTGGTGAGGGCCAGCGCCGCGAAGAGGCCTGCAGTCCAAAGCTTGAAGCTCATGATTTTCTCCTGTTTCCCGAGGACAATGGGCAGCCACTGTGACCGCCGACCCTCTAGTCGCGGGGGGCTGGCAGGCGAGGACAGGGTGAGAGAATTTTTTGCGGGCGGGGGTGCGCCCTGCAGACTTGGGGTCAGCCCCAGATTTCGAGCCGCTCGACTGGTAGTCGCCGGTGCAACACAGCCAGCGCTTCGATCAGCGGGTCCCAGGCGGCGCGCGAGCCTTGGTACTCGCGTATCTCGATTGCCCATTGATTCGGTAGCGGGTCTTCGGCTTCCTCCAAGTGACCATCGCTGCACGGGTAGAAGTCACTCGGAAGCGCACCGTGCCCCAGCAGCGTGGCGTAGTGCTGGGTCAGCCGGCCGAGCTCCGCTTTCGCGTCGTCGGTCAGCGCGTCGCGGAGCTCGATCAGCGCGGTGAGCGCCTCTGTGCCTTCGTTGTAGTTCTCGACCAGCTCGAACGGCGGCTGAACGATCGCGCGTTCGTAGTCGAGGGAGGCGATCGGCTCGGGGCTCTTGCCGCCCGACCGAGCTGACTCGCACAAGGCTGACTCCGTGGCTGCGCCGGCCCGCCTGCAGCGCGCGCACCAATGCGGGGACGATCTCAGCGCGCATGGCTGGCAGCCGAAGGATCAGATCCAGCTTCCGCACACCTTCCCCTTCTCGACGAGCGACCTGCACCACCTCGCTCGTTCCGACGCCCGACCACCCGAAGAAGCCCGGCTCGAGCGCAGCCAACAGCGACCGGAGCTGTTCGTCAGGCTCGCCGGGCGAACGGTAGTCCGCCGGGCCAGGCACCAGCTGCTCGCGGTCGCTCATGTCGATCTGGATCGAGATCGCGAGCTCACGCGCCTCGATGCCGGACGAGACACTCAAGTCGAAGCTGAAGGGAGGACCGGGGTCATCGGCGTCCATCTCCCTGCCCAGAAAGCTGTTCCAGAGTTTCTTCATGTTGCTGCCTCGCGCGGTACCCCAGGTTCGACGAGCAGTGCTCCGCGATTGCCCTGCAGCCCGCCCGAGATAGTCACCAACGTGTCTCCAGCAAGATCGTGCGACAGAAGCCCCAGATAGACGGGCAGCGTCGCCGCTCCGATGTCGCCGAGTGACAGCCCAGGCTCGAGCAGCCGAGGCGCCACGCCGCGCCGCCCGAGCGTGCGCATGGAAGCCATTGCCCAGCTCTCGGCCTGACCGGGCAGCCCAGCCGTGTCGAGCATCACGACCTTCGGAAGTGTCTCGGGCTGCAGCGTCGCTTCAAGGGCCCGGCAGAGCGCCGCAGCCGACGCCTGCGAATCCACTTCGCTCCACTCCACGTGCGCCGCCGAAAGCACCATCCCGCCCATTTGGTCAGCCGCCTTCACGACGATGAAGCCGCACGCTTCGCCTGGAATCGTCCCGAAGTCGCGCCCTTTTGCCCGCGTGATCTCGCGACGGCCAAGCCACGTCAGGGTGCTCGCGTCGCATTGCGAGTTCACGCCCCCAACAAGGCACGTATCGATGACGCCAGCGCTCAGCCACTCATTTGCGGTTTGAAGTGCCTGATCACCGCGCCTGAATCACCGACCATTGCCCCGCCCGCGGCGTCTCGACAACGACGAGCACTCCCACACGCCCGAGGCCAGAGACGCCGAGCTGCGCGAGATCCGTGATCGCCGCCTGCAGCAGCAGCTGAACCCGCGCTTCAGCCGAAAGTTGGTGCGACAGCGCCAGCACGGGCGCGACCAAAAAGGGCTCACCGTCGAGATCGACAAACGGCGCACGCCGAAAACGACGAAGCCTCGTGTCCACGCTCGCCCGTGTCTCAGCGAGGTCGCGGCCAACCGACGTGCGGCACGCCGCCGCGAGCACTACCAGGTTCAAGGCGCCGTCCCATGCGGGATGAATCGCAGCGCGCACCAGGTAAGGCGGGGCTTGCATGATGTTTCGCTCGGTCGGCAGGTCGAGACGAAGCGACAGGCTGATGGTGTCGGCGGCGGGATCGATGTGCAGGCTGTCGATCACGGGCGCGTATTCATCGCTGCCAATCCTGATGCGAGAAGTCGGGCGCGGCACCGTCGCCGCGTAGCGATCCGGGATGCCGAGATTCAAGAGCTCGATGGGCTCGCCTCCGCGCAAACGCGGGCGCGTCACCACGCTGCCTGGGTCCGCGAACCTGGCGTCGTAGTCATGCGCGTAGAGGGGCGCCCTGTTCGCCTTCCACGCCTCGTCGTAGCTGCCTGCCAGCACGTTTCGTGGTTGCCACGCCGGGGCAACCAATGCGACCGCTGCCGGGGCTGGGCGATCCGATGGCGAGGCGATCTGCTGGGTCGCAGATTCAATCAGCGGCAACGCAATGCCCTCCGCAGTTTCGCCGCCGGCAGGGTCGAAGAACCCCATTCCGACCGGGTTCTGCTCGAAGCCGTCGCCTCCAAATGCATTCTCGAAGCTGGGCGCGACTGGCTCGCACGACCCTTCCACGCGAATCGCAAAACCTGCGCCGGACCGTGCCCAATAGCGCCGGGGAAGGCGACCAGCCGGTGCTCGATCGCGCCCACGCGAATGTTAGCGGGGACTTGAAGCGCGCCCGACTCAGCGCTGACGACTTTTCCCCGCACCAGCACGGTTGTGCCCGTGCGTTCGACGACCATGTCGGCGGCGGCCACCATTGCACCTCTGTCGGTGTAGCGATCCACGAGCTCGACCGGCTCTTGCACATTCGTCAAAGCGCCCGTGGACCCGACGAAGGTTTGACGAAGCACCAACACGCGACGGAGCTCGCCTGCTGCGTTTCGCAAGAACGCCTCACTACAGGGGAAGGGCGTGAAGTTCAGACCAGCCATGGCGTGCTGGCGGGTGCCAGCTCGAAGAAGCCGGGAGCAACCGGTGGCGGGCTTTTCTGAAGCCAGAAGGGCAGATCGACTGCTGCGCCGCCGAGCGCGCTGCTGAGCCACAGCTGACTTGCCGCTTCTCCGCTGCCGAGTGGCAGCCCCAGGTGCAAGCGTTGCAGAGAGACTGGCTGCGCCTGTTCACACAGCCCTCTGGCCAGCCCGTCGTCGAGGACAACGCCCATTCCATCATCACGATCTTGTCCCATGTGAGACGGCAGCTTGCCCGTGATCATGTGCATGGCGACGAGGGCGTCACGCGGTAGCGCGATCGCCGCCTCCAGAATGAGCGGAAGACTGCGTTCGAGCCCGACCAGACCCAACGCGAAGACGAGCGCTGGAGTTGCGCCCCGAGCCGCAATGCGTTCACCAATGCGCCGCGCAGTAGCCAGGTGACCGAAGAGGGCCGCGATGAACAGCGTGCGGTCGGAGCTGAAGATCTCGTCTTCCCACGTTGCCTCGACCAGGCCGGAGAAACCGGCATCGTTTGGGTGCGAGTGAAGCAGCCGCCCGAGAGCAAACAGCGCGGAAGGCCGCGCGTCGTCTAGCGAGTCACCGCGAGGCGGACTCAGCGCCACCTTCGCGACAGGCTCGAAGAGACCGGCCGCAGGCACGAGCGCGGCTGCCACGAGCGCATGCTCCCGAAGGTGCTGCGGATGCCGCTCATGCAGGAGGCTTCGTAGCCAGTCCAATACTCGACGCCTGCCAATTGGCTGCACAAGCGGTAGGAAGCCACCCTATCGGGATTGTGGTGCCCAATGGTGAAGCCCCCCACGCCATAGCGGACAACCAGCACCCGCGCAGCCTCCAGCAGGTCTCGCAAGACAGCTTGTGGATCATCAGTCTGGATTGAAACACTTGCGCGCTACCCCAGCTTTCCCACCCCGGGATGTCTTGCGGTTCGCCGATGCAGAATGCGTCCGCGAACCTTCGGGGCCGTGAATCTTCATCTTCGCCGTCGTGCAGCTCATATACAAACCACTTTCTAGGCGCTTTGGATAGCGCATGCCGCACGGTGCCGCGATGCTTGTCAGCGATGCGCTGGTAGCGTTTCGGCGTCGTGAACAGGCACCAGCGCAATTGCTCGCGGTAGCGATCGGAATAGCGCTCGTAGAACGCGCTGATTCCTTCCACCAGCCGCTCCTGCGTCGGGTTGAAGATGGCACCAAAGCCGAGGGCCAGTGGGGCTGACGGATTGTCGAGATCGAGGCTCATGCTTCCTGGGGCTTCGGTTGCTTTGGCATGATGAAAGGCGGCATGAGCACGCCGGGCTGGAGCTTCAGGCCTGGCAAACGCTTGAGTATCTCGTCGATCGGGTTTCTTGCCGGGGCGCTGCTTTTGGATGCGGGTGAGGGCTGAAACGGTGGCAGTGGATAGAATTCCGGTCTCGGCTTCGGCTCGGGTCGTGGCTCTGGCCGGGGAACCCTCTCTGGGTTCGGCACTTCGCGGTGTGGATGCGGTATCGGATCCAGCTCGGGGCTCGGGGCCGGCTGCATGGGCGGATCGCGCACCTTCATCCTGAGTTTGCAGGCACATTCCGCTTCGTTGAGCTCGGTGAGCTCTCCTACTCCGAGCCGAGCACAACTTTTGAGTTGCTTCTTGTCCGAACGCTGGCCAGTGAACTTGACCTCGTACAGCTCCTTGATGTTGTCGCGTGTCAACGGCTTCGACGGATCTTTCGCAATGGCGACGTCTGGACGCAAGGTTTTCGGAAGCCACTCTCCAGCCGGTATCGGGTGTCCGACTCCGTTGCTGTCTTTGTAGTTGCGGCTGTTGTGGCCACTGAAAACCGGGCCCCACTTTGGCGGCTTGCCGAACTGTCCGAATGACGGCTCGATGTAAACGCCTGGCACATGTGGGTCCCAGCTGTGCACCGACTTGCCGGGCCAGGGACTGCTATTCGGCATCTTCGACCAAAAGCCTGTCCCCAGTGCCCTCTTGAAGCAGTACATCTTGCCGTTGTTGGCGCAGCCACAAACGACAACACAGAGCAGCGCCTGATTCGCAAGCGCGTTTGCCAGCGTGATCAGAAACTGAATCCAGGGCTGGTTCAGCACATTGGGTGGGCTGCCATGATTGCCGACGGAGAGGTCTGCGGTGCGCGGCACCGGCTCACCCTCGATGAACACGTCCGGGCTGGCTGTGATGAAGCTTGTCTTGCCAGTGGTGCAGCCAGAGATGACCCCGCCCAGCTTTCCCGGCTCGTCGCCGTAGCTCTGGGCAATGAACGAGCGCTTGATCACGACACCATTGCCGTCACAGAAAACACTGGTGGCGGTGGCGGCCGCGTCCTTCGAGAAGGAGTAGTTGGTGTACACAGCAGGGTCGCCGCTCTTCGGCGTCAGGCACACGTCGGGCGAGCCAAACGTGTACCCATTCGACGCCTTGTGGATGACCGTGCGATCGTTGACAGATACGGTGACGGTCATCAGTTGATCCTCACCTCGGCGCCTTGCACAACGGCAGGGCCGGTCGAGCTGACGAGCACGCTGGCACCGCGTACGCTCACGCGGCCGTCGTCGCGAAGCTCGATCGCGCGTTCACCGCAGTCAGTGTGAGCGAGCGCGGCTTCTCGGTTGATGCGCTCGCGCACCAGTGACAGCAGCATCATCGCCCCGTCGGCCCGGACAACCAGAGCCTTCACCCCTTGCGCAATGGCGTCGAGGATTGCGCTGTCAGGCAGGCTGGTCGCGAGCAAGACGCGCTCGGTAGCGCCCCGGTGCCATTGTAGAGGGCATGCGTGACCAAGGGCCGATCCAAATCGCCGCCGAAAAAGGTCACCACAACCTCCATCCCTACGCGCGGAATGAACTGGGCGCCCCAACCCGACCCAGCCAGCGACTGCGCGACGCGCACCCAGCACGAGCTGTTGCCGCCGGTGTCACCGCGCAGGTCCCAGTGGAACTGCACTTTGATGCGACCGAACGCATCGACGTACTGTTCTACGCCCGCCGGACCGACCACTGTGGCTGTCTCCGTCGCATGACGCGCGCGGGGCACTGGTGCCGGCGGCCTGGCCGGGACGACTGCCGGCAGCGCCTTGATCTGATTCTCATAGGCGAGCGCATTGGGCGGGCAAGCAGCGGCCGCGTACGCGCGATGACGCACGGAAAGAACGACGTACTCGCCATCACAGCTCGAAATGTGGTGATTGCGCAGCCCAAAGGTACGACCGGGCGCGAGCCGCCTGCAAACGGTGCGCGCCTCCGCAAGTGTCGCGTGCGCGCGGTCTTGCTCGAGACGCGTACGCGCAATGTTCACCTGAGGAGGGATCTCGTCGCCGTCGCCACCAAAGTCGTACACGAGCGCGGGCTCTTCTTGGGCCTCCGATAGCTGTGTGTCCTTCGGGTCAGCCAGCGGTCGGGTGAAGTCGTATGCGCGGGATAAGGCGCACAGTCGTCGCGGCTTCGTTGCGCAGCACGAAGTCCAGCGCCGAGCCGTCATCGGTGGAGCTCGCGCCCTGGGTGGCGGCTTGGGGCCGCAGGGCAAGCTCACGCGACCCCACCAGCGGCGGGTAATACTGGGCGGTATCGCAGAGCACGAGCACCTCAGCGTCTCCCATCCCGGTCTCCACCGCGTTGCCCGCAGAGATCGGGTGGTCGAAGAAGAAGAACACGCCCGCCTCCGCGAGCAACCGTTGCGCGAAATCCCAGTCGCTCTCGTGATGCTGCACCATGTAGGCGCGCTTCTCGTACACGTTGACCAGGCGCAGCCGGAACAACACGCGATGCTCGCGCAGGAGAGTCGTCACGACGTCGACGACGTTCTGATCCTGGAACACACGTGAGTGTCGCCGGCGCCGCAACAAACACGCTCGAGGTTCGATGGTGAGCCTGTGAATCGAACGATGCCCGATCTGCCCGGCTTCGGCGCTGAGGCTGGTGACGATGCCGTGCACATGCCTCTCATGCGCCCCGACCCCGAGTGCGACCTCGGCGGGCATATGCAAGAGTGTTCGATCCGTCGCGATGTCGTCACGAGCGTCGACAGTGAACCGAACCTGGAAGCGATAGAGGTCGTTGACCGCCTCGTCACCCTCAACGGAGAGGACCTCCAGCGGCGCTGAGAACAGCCGGCCCCGCAGGAACATCTCCAGAGGTGCCCTTCCCAAAGCGGGCGCTGCTCCCGCGCCCAATTGCATCGACCGTCGACTCGTCATCGCTGTCCCCTTCGCGCGCGCTGAAGCGCCGCATCCAGCGCGGTGGCGAAACCCTGATCGTTCATCGATCGGGCAAAGTAGTTGCGACTGAGCTGACTCCAGCTCGCACTGTCGAGCCTGAGCCGCGCGAACCAGGGCGCTGGGTCCGCGTTGCGCTCGAGCGCCACGACCAGCGCCGCAAAATCGTCGAGCGGGAGCTCGGCGCCCGACCCGAACGGGAGAGCAGGGCCAGCTGGGGCCCGGCTTGGCGCGAGCGTGAAGGGGAGCCAGATCGGCTGAGACGACAGGGAGATCGCCACTGTGGCTCGCGCTGCGGCAGCTGGTCGGCGCCCAAAAGTGGGCGCAGCAGGAGGTTCTTGCGCGGGGGCAGACTCGGGTACATGCGGTTGCGCCGTTGCAACGAAAGGGAGTCCGCGCGCTGCCACGCCCGCGTGCACGGCCGCCGCATCGAGCGCTGCGGTCTCGTCCGGATCTGCGTTCAATGGCGTGGCTGCAGGGTTGTTCTGCGCGAAAGCAGGCGCGGGCGCGCTTTGCGCTGGGGTCGGATTGCTGGGCACGACCTCAGGCTGCGCTGGCTCCGATCGAAGCTCGACCTTGGTCGCGACGATTGGCGCGACTCGCGTTTGTTTGCCGCTGATCAGGGCTGGCGAGCACGTCGGTTCAGCAAAGCGTTCTGTGACGGCGCAAGGACAAGCTCTTGACGCCATGCCCTGCGGCGCGAGCCCCCACCAGGCCGACGCCACCCACCAACAAGCCCGGCCAGAGCGGCAGCGGAGCGCCCTTCGCTTCTTGCGAGCTCGGGTCGACCACCAGGTCGACGCGCACTTCTCTCGACTCGCCGATGCGCACATCGACCAGCACCTTTCCTTTGCCGACGTCGGCCCCTTTTTGCTGTGACGAACTGGTTTTCCGCATCGACGAAGACGGCGGCAACGAGGGGCGCCGTGCCGATCACCGCGCCATTGACTTCGATGGTTGCACCACGAAGAGAGGTGATTTTGAGCTCACCAATTTTCTTTCGTGCGCGGTCGAGCCCCGCCAAGAGCTCGGTCCGTGCGCCAGCATCTCCGACCGGCGCGAAATTGAGGACAATTTGCTCGACGACCTGGCCCGGCGAGAGCCGACCCTTCGTCGCGTGAGCGAGCAGCGCGAGAAGCGCCTCGCGCGATGCGCACACGCCAATGCCGCGGAGCCCGTCTGCAATGTCGACGGTCATGATGCGCTCCGGGGGCAGCGAGCACCGCTCGATTGGACTTGAATACGGATGGTACTTTCAACGGGCTCAGCAAAAAAGAACGGGCGAGCTCGTGAGAGCCCGCCCGCTTTCGAGCAACGCGAGATCGCTGCTCCTCAGCGCGCAATCAAGCGCCGCCGCCGGCGCCGCCCGCGCTCGCGCCATCTTCGCAAAAGGTCTTGAAGTCAGCGTTTACGGCCTTGATCGTGGTGATGTTGCCTTCACAGTCGTCGGTGAGCAAGCTCAGCAGCGCCGGGCTGTCCTCGCAACCCGCGATGCACTCAGGCACGAAGCCAGGTTCGTCAGCAACCACGTACACGCAGTAGGGGGGGGTGCCTTCGAGACCACAGTCGAAGAGAAGCTGGCAGCCGGTTTCGCAGGTCAGCGCAACGCCGCCACCGCCGCCGCCGGCGTTGCCGCCACCGGGCGCTTCGCCGCCAGCCGGGCCGCCGCCAGCCGGGGGCGAGCCGCCCGAGCCACCACCAGCGCCGCCGGTACCCGAGTCACCACACGCGAGAAGGCTGCCAACGGCGGCCAGAACTGCAACAAGCTTGATGTTCATCTTCTTTATTCTCCGAGACGCCCCGGCAATTTCTCGTGGGGGCAGAAACAAGTTTTGAGATCACGCCCAGCAAACTTGTTGGGCCAAACCAGAGAACCCCTCGCACGCCCTTGCACCCAACCCGGGGCTGGTTTGCGTTGGGGGTGGCTGGACGAAGCCCCGTAAAACGAAGCCTTGCACGTGTCCAGCCCTAGAAACCGGGCGAGAGAAGCACAACCTCCGGGGGTTGGCCAACTGTTGTCGAGACCGACAGCAGCAAACGGACCACTGGAGACCACTGCCAGACGCGTGCCAAAGCCGTAACAGCTCAAAGAAGCTTCAATAAATGGATTCTGGCGGGGCTGTTGCATGATCCGGCTGCCATACCCCCGCGAAGGCACGTTCTCGCTGAGTGCTGCCCCGCAACCTCGCCTCAGCAAAGTACGAGCTCGATGGTCTCATCGAGCCGGCGCAAGTCGTCGGGGTCACTGGTCACGACTTTGGCGCCGAGCCGCCGCGCGAGGAGCGCGACGCTGGCATCCACGATGTCGCGCGTGCGGCTTCGGCCACACAGGACGCCAGCTGCCTGCGCCTCGGCGCAGTCGAGCACCTGCACGGTCACGGCGCCCGAGGCGATCAGGCGGGACAAGCGGGCTTGTCGTCGACCGTCTCGCCAGACCTGCCCGACCACGCCCGCAGTCGTGTGAAGCTCCGCGCCGTGCGCGACTGCAAGGGCGATGAGCGTTCGAGCTCTGGCGTCATTTCGCTCGAACGCGATGAAGGCGCCTGCGTCGAGGACTACAGGCCGAGGACGTCGCGCGCCCATGATTCATCGCTGGCGCTCGGTGGACCGCTCTCTGCTTGCATCTCGGCGAGAAGTGATACGAGATCTTCGCGTCGCGCTTTCTCTTCCATTGCGGCGCCCACCCAGGCGCTGATCGACTTCGCGCGTCCCTTCTTTACCTGTCGCTCTGCCTTCGCGAGGATGACCTTGCTCACGGTGACAGTTACGCGCGATTTCTGCATACGAAAATCATACTTCCGGCAGACACGCTCGGCAATGCTCGGATCTGCAGGGACTCGCACTCGTGCCCCACCCCGAGGGAGGCCCGCGCCCACGGCGGGACACGGGATCAGAGCAGCTTCAGAGCTCAGACCGACTCTGGCTCTCGCCTCACTGATTTAGCAGGCGACGAAGAACCCGATGGTCGAGCCGCCACCGTCGCGGTCTTTGGCGAAGGCGTCGCCGCCGTGGGCTTTGGCGATGCGCTTGACCAATGCGAGGCCGAGACCCAACGACTCTTGGCTGCCATTGGGCTTGCCGTAGAAGGGGTCGAAGATGCGCTCGACCTCGCGCTCGCCGAGGCCTGGGCCGCGGTCGCTGACCTCGATGGTGACCCGCTCGGGCTCGAAGCGCAGCGTGAGCCCGGTCGCGCCAGCGCCATGCTTCTTGGCGTTGTCGAGCAGGTTGGAGAGCGCGCGCGCGATCAGCGTGGCATCGCACGAAGTCGGGCGCTTGGTGCCGAGCACCACCGGCTCGAAGCCCAGAGAGGCGCGCGCGAGGCTGCGCGCGGTGAGCCCCACCAGATCGTTGGGTCGCGTCGTCAGCGCAGAAAAGTCGAGCCGGCTCTGCGCCAACAAGCCACCGACGAGATCGTCGATCTCGATGATCTCCTGCTCGAGCTCGGCATACATCTCTTCGCGGCGGGCGGCTGGCATGGCCTCATCGCGGATCAGCTCGAGCACCAAACGAATGCGAGCCAATGGCGAGCGCAGCTCGTGCGACACGGACGCGAGCAGCTCGCGTTGGTCGGCCAGTTGCTGCTTGATCTTGCCAGCCATGTCTTGAATCGCTCGCGAAAGATGCAGAATTTCGCTCGGTGCGTGGCGCCGAAGCCGAATGTTGACGTCGTATTCTCCGCGCCCGATCGCGTCGGTGACGTTGACCAACTCCAGAATGGGGCGACCGAGGTGGCGCGCGATCTTGTGCGCGATCAGCCACAAGACGCCGATCATGGCCGACATGCCGAGCAACATCGGCAATGGATGCGGGATACCGCTCTTCGAGCAGATGTTGACGCTGCCGATCTTCTCCCCGCCGCGGCTGGGCGAAACGGCCAGATCGTTGCGAGAGCACGCGCTGCCGATCACGTGCAGGGGTGTGCCGCTCGCGTCGCGCAAGGTCACGTCGACATTGAGCTCGCGCGCGATCTCGTCGCCGAGCCGAGCCCGTTTGTCAGGCTCGTCCCAGACTTCTTCGAAGCGATTGGCGAGCACCCGCTTGGCGCCTTGAAAGCTCTTCCACGAGGTGTTGCCTTCACCGAACACCGTCGAGACGGCCATGCCGACACACGAGCTCATGATGATGGCGACCCCGAACCACACGAAGATGCGCCGGTGCAGTGGGGCGACCGCGTTTCTGCATCGCTTGAGCACCGGCTCTTTCAATGGCTACGAAGCCTCGTCTTCTTGGTCACCGATGCGATCGGAGGAGATCGGGTCCACCGAGCTCGGCCCCGAAGAAGGAGGGGCACCCTCGCGCGCCAGCACATAGCCGACGCCCCGTACTGTCTTGATCATCGCCGGCTCACCCAGCTTTTGCCGCAGGTGAGAGATGTGGACGTCGATGGTGCGTTCGGAGACCACGACATCGCCGCGGCCCGCTGCCGATAACAGTCTGTCACGCGGGATGACCTGCCCAGCGCGACGCGCCAGCGCGACCAAGATGTCGAACTCGATACCGGTCAGGTCGATTGGTTTGTCGGCCGAGGTGACGCGGCGGCTGGAGATCTCGATGTTGATCGGACCGATGGTCAGGCGCTCTGCGTCTGCCTCCGGACGCACCCGACGCAAGATTGCCTTCAAGCGGGCGAGCAGCTCGCGCGGATTGAACGGCTTGGGCAAGTAGTCGTCGGCGCCGATCTCGAGCCCGACGATGCGATCAGTCTCGTCGCCGCGGGCGGTCAACATCACCACCGGCACGTCCGACTTCTTGCGGATGCGGCGACACACCTCGAGCCCGTCCATGCCGGGCATCATCACGTCGAGCAGCACGGCGTCGAACTGACCGCCGTCCAGCTTCTGTAGGGCCGACGGCCCGTCCAACGCGCGTTCGACCTCGAAGCCGTTTTGCGCGAGGTAACTGGAGAGCAGCTCGTGGAGCCGCAGGTCGTCGTCGACGACCAGAATGCGGGAGGACATGGGGACTGGCCCCGAGCCTACCGCATCCGCGACGGCCACGGTCATCAACGGTCGCCTGCGCGCGTGTCTTCGGCCGCCTTTTCTCTCGCGGTCGCGGCATCGACGTCTCGCGCCGCCCGCACGCAGACGTCTGCCACCTTGCGCTCGAAGGCGTCGTGGCGATTGCGCGCATGGCAGCGCATGCTGGCGAAGCCACTGGCGAAGCCGCCAACAGTCCCCAGAGCCAAGAGACCCATGATCAGTTTGCGTTTCATTGTTTCGGTCTTTCGTGAGGTTCGAGGGCTCAGATGTGAACGGCTGCGTTGCGATACGGTCCGCCACCTCGGCGACTGAAGCCGAAGCGATACTCGAGCAGCTCTGCCAGCTTCTTGCGTTGCTCGGAGTCGAGTGCGCCGTGAATCTTGCCCAGCGAGCCCGTGATGGCTTCGCGCATGGTGCGAATCGCTTCATCGTGACGCGCAAATACGGCGTTGAGCCTTTCTTGATCGAACGTCTCGTCCGCGAGCACACGCGCCAAGTCGCCGCGCGACGACTCGAGCTCCGGGCGCAATGAACGAGCAGCCGAGCGCACCTCGTCGACCGCGCCGACGATCAGATTCTCTTGACTGGGGCTGGTCTCGAGCCGCACGAAGATGCGATTCAGAAACCCGCGACGACCCCAACCACCGCCACCCCAGCGACCGTGGTGACTACCCCAGCGACCTCGACGGCCTTGCCGGATCATCTTGATCAGACCAAACAAACACGCAGCACCGATGACGAACCCGAACATGTGGCCTCCTGGCTCGACCTGTTGTCGATTTCCAGCCACCATGTTGACGCTTGCCCCGTGAAGGCGCGCCTCGAGTCCGGTGAAGTAACGTTAACGCTGTCGCTTTCTACCGACGATGAGTGAGCCTTCGGCGCTGGCGGTGCTGAGCCGGCCGGACCTGCGACGCTGGATTTTGGCGCGGCTTTTCGCGGGTATCGCCATCACGTCGGTGCGCGCGACGGTGCTGTGGCAGGTGTACGACATCACGAAGTCGACTGCTCTCTTGGGGTTGCTCGGCTTGTTGTCGTTCATCCCCGCGCCTTTTGCCGCGCTGTCGGGCGGCGTCGCCGCCGACGCCTACGACCGCCGCAAGATCGTACTCGTCGCGCAGGGCGTCGGCATCGTGTGTGCAGCCGCGTTCGTCGGGCTGAACTCGCTCGATCGCCCGCACCTCGGCTGGTTCTACCTGCTGTTCGTGATCAACGGCGCCGCCCTTGCGTTCGAGGCGCCGTCGCGTGCGTCGATGTTGCCGCGCCTGGTGCCGCCTGAAGAGCTTGGCCGCGCCGTGACCGTGATGTCGACGGTGCAGGCCCTGTCCTTCGTGTCCGGCCCGGCGATGGCCGGCCTCTTGATCGGCGCCAGCGGCCCGCGTCTGCCCTGCATCGTGGCGGTGGTGCTGCTCGCCATCTCGCTCGCGCTGGTGGTGGGCGTGCGCGAGCAGCAGCGCGTCACCACCAAGCCCGCCGTCGGCTTGAAGGCGGTGCGTGAAGGTCTCGCCTACGTGCTGAAGAACCGCGTCGTGCTCGGCGCGCTCTCGATCGATCTGTTCGCAGTGCTGTTTGGCGGCGCCACTGCGATGTTGCCCGTGTACGCCAGCGACATCTTGCACGTCGGCGCCCACGGCTACGGCATCCTCGCGGCTGCCCTCGACGTCGGCGCTGTCGCAACCAGCATCGCGCTCGTGTTCTTGCCACCGATCCGCCGCCTGGGTCGCGCGATCGTGATCTCGGTATTGGTGTACGGCATGGCGACGATCGCCTTCGGCCTGTCGCGCACCTTCCCGATGGCGCTGTGTGCTTACGTGATGGTGGGCATCGCCGATCAAGTCAGCGTCGTCAGCCGATCGACGCTGGTGCAGATATCGACGCCCGACGAGCTACGCGGCCGCGTCTCCAGCGTGAGCATGGTGTTCATTCTTGCGTCGAACCAACTCTCCGTCGCCGAAAGCGGCTTCGTCGCAGCGATGACCACGCCCCAGTTCAGCGTCGTCGCCGGTGGCATCATGGTGTTCGCGGTGTCTGCGGTGATCGCGATCGTGGTGCCTCAGCTCTGGCGCTACGAACGGTAAGAGAGAGAGGGAGAGGGAGAGGGAGAGGGAGAGGGATATTTACCGCAAAGGCGCAAAGGAGTCCGAAGACGCGGGGAGTAACGGGCACTGTCTGAGCCGGGTTTTTGTGTGAGCCGGATTTTGTGTGAGCCAGATTTTTCGTGTGAGCCGGGTTTTCGTGTGAGCCGGGTTTTCGTGTGAGCCGGGTTTTCGTGTGAGCCGGGTTTTCGTGTGAGCCGGGTTTTCGTGTGAGCCGGGTTTTTGTGTGAGCCGGGTTTTTGTGTGAGCCAGATTTTTTGTTGATTTGACGAATCGAATGGAAGCTACGCAACTGGGCGCGTCGGTTGTCGATAGACGTTCATGGTGGAGGATGTCGAGAGTGTGGCGCATCGGGTCATCGGTGCAGCGATCGAAGTACATCGGGCGTTGGGTCCGGGTTTTCTGGAGTCCGTGTACGAGGAAGCGCTCTGCGTCGAGCTGACGCATCTCCGGATCCCCTTCGCGCGGCAGGTGTTGGTCGGGGTGAAATACCGAGGACAGATGGTAGGTCATGCTCGCCTTGACTTGCTGGTCGCGGACCGCTTGGTGGTCGAGCTGAAGGCGACGGAAAGCCTCGCACCCGTTCATGTCGCACAAGTCCTTGCCTACCTGAAGGCGACCGATCTAGAGCTCGGCCTGCTGATGACGTTCAACGTCCGCGTGCTCCGAAACGGCATCAAACGCATCGTATTCGATCACGCTCCTGCCGAAGCAGGTCTGCTCAAGTCTTGCAAAAATAACTGACTCCGTCTGACCCACAGGGAGTGGCCTTCCTCCATCTACGGACTGCTTTGCGCCTTTGCGGTAGATGTCCGTCTCCTCTTCACCCGTGCCCCCGTTCGTGCAAAACAGCGCCCCATGACTTTGGAAGTCTTCAAGAAGTTGCCGCTCGGTGGCGTCGACCGCCGCGCCATCGTGCCGGCGCTCGCCGAGCGAGGGTTGAACACGGCCCGGGCGAAGCTCGCTGATGAGCGCAAGATCGTCGCCCTGGCTGGCGCGACCATCCCGAAAGACGTTGCGGTGATCATCCTGGGCGGCTCGAACGGCATCACGCGCGGGCTCGCGGTGCAGCTCGTCTTCGGTGAGCACGCCAGTGTGTTCTGCGTGCACCTCGACAGCGAGAAGATGCAGATCGGTCCGCATCACGCGACGGCGATCAGCGAGGCGGCCGCGGCAGAGGGGCTGACGGCTCGGTTCTTCAACGCCGACGCGACCAAGCCGGACACCATTACCCAGGTGATCGACGCCATCAAAGCCGACCCGCGCGGCTTTCGCGCCGTGCACTTCATCAATGGCATCGCGGCAGGTGCAACCAAGCGCTACGCCGAGCACGGCCCGACACAGGTCAAAGATCTGGATGTCTCCTTCGACATGGTGCTGCAGACGCCCGACTTCAGTGACCCGGTGAACATCCGCAAGGTGGGCCTGGTCGACGTCGAGGTCGCCACCGACGTCGACATCGAGCGCACCAACAAGTTCATGGGCACCTCTTCGATGTTGTGGGCCGGCCCGCTCGCCGAAGCAGGCTTGCTCAGCGAGAACGAGAGCATCATCGCGTTCTGCGACTACGACTACCCGCCCGACGACCCGGTGTACGCCATGGGCCCCCTCGCTGGCGCAAAGAAGCTGCAGCGCGAAACGATGCTCCAGATCATGGCGCGCTACCACGTCAAGACAGTGCGGCTCTGCTACCCGGCCGTCGCGACCACCGCGCTCGGCGCGATCCCGGGTGGGCTGCTCATGTTCGGCATGACCGCCCAAGTGCTTCACGAGCGAGGTCAGTTCAAAGGCATAGCGCTGCTCTCGGTCGATGCGATGAACATCTTCAAGCCGGGCTTCAACGCGGGCGAGCTTCGTCTCGACGGCGCTTATCAAGCAGCGCTGCCCGAGTTTTACGCGCGTCGAGATGCGCTCACGAGCAACGACTTGCCCGGGGCTTTTTCGCGGCTGTATCGCTGACCCGAGCCCACTTCTCCAGAAGCGAGGTCAGCGCTTGTTGCGCGGGCTATGCTTGGGCTCGGGCCCGACGCGCTCGACACGAGGGAGGGGCGCGCTGCCGTCGTCGTCTTCACGCGCGATACGCGCTGGCAGCGGTTTACGCTGGGGCGTCGGCTCGTCGCCGCGAGGGAGGGACGCCACCAGCGGGCGCTTTGCTGGAAGGGCCTCGCGCTTTGGCGCCGCCACCTTCACGAGCTCGGCCGCATGCTCAGCACGGATCTCGCGGACCTCGCGCAATACGCTCACAACATCGCGAGCCCGTTCTTCTCGCTCGCGCTCGAGGCAATGCGTGATCAGCTCCGACAAGCGCGCAGGCACGCTCGACACGCGGTCGCGCGGTGACGGATAGCTGACTGCGACGCTGGCAGGCTCACCTGGGCGCCCCGGCAACACGCCGGTCAAGAGCTCGTAGAAGGTCACGCCAAGCGAGAAGATATCGGAGCGGTGGTCGGCGTGGCCGGTGCTCTGCTCTGGGGGCATGTAGTTGGGCGTGCCGCCGATAACCGTCTGTCCATTCGAGCTCTTGGAGCCGATGACCTTGGCGAGCCCGAAATCCATCACCTTGATGCCCGATTTGGTGCGCATCAGGTTGGCTGGCTTCAGATCGCGGTGAATGACGCTCTTGCTATGGGCGTACTCGATCGCCTCCAGCACCTTTTCCATGATCTCGAGCGCCTCGCTGAACGGGAGCGGACCATTGTCCTCCAGCACGCGATCGAGCGTGGTCCCCTCCACCAGCTCCATGGCGATGAACTCTCGCCCGTCGATCTCACCGACGTCGTACACAGTCACGATGCCGCCATGGCTCAGCGCCGCTGCCGCGCGCGCTTCACGCTTGAACAAGCGCGACAACGTCGACCCCGTCTCGACATCGTCGGGCAAGAACTTGAGCGCGACGAAGCGACCGAGCCGCACGTCCCGCGCGCGATAGACGATGCCCATGCCGCCGCGACCCAGCTCGCCAGCGAGCTCGAAGCGGTCACCCAAATCGGGCGGCCCTTTCTTGGCGGCGGCACGCTCGGCTCGCGGAACCTCGGCCGGTACCGTTTCGTTGGTGGCGTCAGACGTCTTCACGACGGTCGCGTCTGTCGCGGGCTTGCCACTGGCGGGCTGGGCGCTGCTCGCGGGCTTTCCGCCGATCTCGCGGGAGAGCTTGTCTGCCAGGTCGACGTCGCCGCGCACGCGCGCCCGTTCGGCGCGGGTCTGCAGCACTGTTTGCGAACCACCAGCGGCGCGCGTGAGCCTCTCGGCGGCGGCGGTGTCGCCCGCCTCGGCATAGAGAGCGGCCGCGATGTCCATCTTCTTCAGGGCAGTCTCGTAGATCTCTGCAGCCTTGGCCTGCTCGCCGCCCTCGTCGAACGCGCGCGCAGCGCGCTCGTGCGCGCCCAGCTTGAGTCCAACCTCACCCGCCCGAGCCCACAGGCGCTTCTTTCGCTTCGCGTTCTCTTTCTCGGCGAGCGCTGCATTCTCCAGCATGGTGAGGGCCACCTCGAGTGAATCGAGATCGTCCACCTTGGTGAAGGCGTCCGCCGCGCGTTCGAACTCTTCGCAATCTTGAAACAGCCGCGCAGCCTTCAGATGTTCACTCGCGCCGAGCCAACACTCGGCCGCAGCAAGACGGTCGGCTCGTTCGCTGGAGCGCTCGTAGCAAGCCGCTGCGCGCGCGCCTTCACCCACCTTCTTGAAGAGCGGCCCAGCCTTCGACCACACGCTGCCCTTCTCGTATTCTTCGGCGGCCTCTTTGTCGCGGCCCAGCATTGCGAGCACAGTGCCGGCGCGCTCGTACTCCTTCGCCCGCTGGAAGATGCGCGACGCCTCGACCATATTGCCGCGGCGCATCTGGATATCGCCTGCGAGCTTCACGTCACCGGCCGCGAGCGCGTCCGCCAACTGTTGCGCGAGCTCACGCTCCCCCGCCGACGCGTACCAGCGCCAGGCGCGACGGCCCACGCTGAAGACAACGATGAGCAAGACAGCAAGCAGCACCCAGCGGGCCGCATCGGAACGCAGTGTCTCCACGGTGCCGGAGCGTAGCAGCAGCTTCTGCCTGCCCGGAAGGGCATCGCCCTGCCTGCCCGGAAGGGCATCGCCCTGCCCGTGCCTCAGGGCGTGCCGCGCACGTGAGACTTACAAATTGACCGGAATGGTCATGTTGGCGCCGGGCGGCTCGACCGGCGCGAACTTGGTCGATTTTCCGACAGCCTCGAGACACGCTGCCAAGGTGGGCTGGTCGATGCCGGCAGCGACCGCGGAGCTGACTGTGCCGTTCGGCTCGATCTTGATGGTGAGCGTGCCGTCTGCGCGCGACGGCGGATTCGAGGTTGCGCGCTCGGTCTCCCAGCAACGCTTGAAGTCGTCCGCCATCGAGGCCACCACGACACCGGGGCTGCTGGCTACGACTGGCTCGGCGGTGGCTGTGACAGCGGGAGCAGGCTCGGGTGCTGGCTTCTTGGCGGCGCAACCGACGACGACGAACAGCAAACCAGTGAACGCGGCACGCAGGGTCATGCGCCCTTGATAGCGCATGATGGGCCCGCGGAGAATCCGCAGCAGGCGTGGCAGCGCCTCTTCGCCAGCAAGGGCGAGGAAGGTAAAGGCGAGCAGCGCGTACCAGGCGCCATGCCCACCAAGCTGATCACTGCGCTGGCCCTCATGGCTATCGGCGCCACCTTGTCGTTCGTTGGCGGGCGCTGGTTCGTCGGAATCATCAACATCGCGTTGATGTTCGGCGTATGGCGCGGCAACGAGAGCATTCGCGGCCTGATGATCGGCCTATCGTGGATCGGCCTGATCCTCAATGCCATCGTCGGAGCCCTCTCGGTCATGGCCATCGCGACGCTGTCTGGTCTGGCCTTCATCGCGCTCATCGCAGCGGGCTTCGGCGCCGCGCAGTGCATCTTCATGATCTGGTGCCTGGCGCAACCCGACGTGCAGCGCTGGATGTTCAATCGCTCGCTCAAGCTGGTTTGAAGCTGGCTTGGCCAAAGGGTGCGGGACGGCTGGGAGGCACACCAGGCGTCAAGGGCGCGTCGATGCGAGCGTGGTGCGCGGCGGCGGAGCGCCGTCGTCGAGCGGCTTGAACACCACATCGCCCGGCCTTGCGCGATAGAGCAGCGAGCGCTTCGGCGCCTCGGCCATGATGCCTTCCCAGCTGCGGCGACGCGGCGCCTTCATCTGGTCGGCCAGGCCTGAGGGGAAGCCGGTGATCGGATCCGTGTACTCCAGCAAGATCGCGTGTTGATGCACGCGTTCGTCGCGCTTGATGCCATGGATGGCGAGCACGTCACCGGCGCGAAACTCGTCACGGTGCTCGATCATGAAGGCGAAGAACTGGTCGCGATTCGCGAATTGGATGCGCTCTTTGCCGGCGAATTTGCGGACCGTGAACAAGTCGCGGCGCGACGCGGCGAACTCACCGAAGCCGAGCACACCACGGCGATTTTCGATGCCGAACGAGTTGATGTCGAGCCGCCCGGCCGCGCGTTCTCGTTTCTCGCCACGCGGCCCATACCAGCTGCCCGCCGCGCGCTCGAAGGTGTCGAGGACGAAGTCGACGCAGACTTGCGGAGTCGCTGGGCGCCCATCCGAGAGAAATACGGGGTACGTCTGCTCCTCGAAGTCGAAGCTCTGGCTCCCGCGTTTGTAGGCCGCCACCCAGTGCGGACGCAGGGTGCCGTCCTTGTCGGGGCCTTTCTCTTCGCGCGGCCGATCGAAGGGCAAGGTCTCGTCCACCTGTTCGCCGACAGCGTCGCGCATACGTGACTCTGCGCGGCGACGCCAGGCGCGCGCGTCCAAGCGGGCCGCAGCCTCGGCGCGCTTCGCGGCTGGCTCGGCGACACACTCGACGGAGAGCTTCGCGCCGCTGGTGGCGATCACCGTCTCCAGCGCGATCTCGTCGACGTGCAAGGTCGCCAGCATCGCGCTGTCGCCAATCCGCTTCACATCCATGCGGTCGAAGCCCTCACGGCGAGCGAAGGCGAGGATGTCGCGGGCGAGCGGCGGCGCGCTCGGCTCGGTGGCGGCGCGCACGCGATCTCCGAACAAGAGATTCGCGGCTTTTCCGTGGCGCAGGCCGCTGGTGAAGACGTAAGCCGTCTCGCGCAGCTTGGAGCCAGGCTGGAGTGCGAGCTCCCAGGACTCTTCACCGCGCTCGAGCACGATGCGCTCCGCGTCGAACAAGTGGGTCAGCTTGACCTTGGACTCGAGCTCGAAGGCGTCCTCCGGGGCGTCGGCGTAGAGATAGCCCTCGCGCAGCGCGATCGCCCGCAGCCCGACGCGGTCGTTCTTGTGACGAGACACCAACCGGACGACGCGAATACCCGGGGGGTCTTTCACGTATCGATCGAAGGAGGCCTTCACGGCGGGGTCGCTGAGCTCGGTGCGACGAGGCTCACGCGCGAAGAGCGTGGTCGCTCCCCGCGCTCGTCCGAGAAAACGCTCGCGATTCTTCTCCAAGAGACCGCTGCCGTAGGCTCGTCCGTCGGCTTCGAGGCCGGCCGCTCGCAGCTGACACGCTTCGGCGGCAGCCGCGGCTTCAGCGAGCGCGCGCGCATCGTCCGACTCGGTCGCGCTCTCGCTGCTGCTAGGGGAGGCGCCAGGCGCGCCGCCCTGCGGCGGAGAGCAGCCCGCAGCCAACGCGAGCAAAGGAAACAGCGACCGGAGGGCAATTCGCAAGGGGATCAATCGTATGAGCGACGCCGGAGAAGATGGGCGCATTCCCGTCCCGCTCACTCCAGCGCTAGCACTGGACGTCCGACGCTGCCTCCTCTAGGCGATCACCGAGGTGGGAACCGTGAGCGACACGCCCGAAGGGCCCGAGAGCACCGACAAAAAGACGGCGCCGGTGGCGAGCACCGAGACGGCTGAGGCTCCCGAGAGCGAATACGTCATCCGGCGCAAGCCGATGTGGCCATTCTTCGCTGTTTTGGCTGCCATCGTGGCGACCGTCGGGGGCGGCGTGTACTGGCTCACCAACCGGCCAGACCCGTTCAAGGTCCTGATCGCGATCGACGTGAACGGCCAGTGGTGGGAGGGCTCGAAGCCTGCTGCGATGCTCGCCGACCAGATCGCCGAAGGGCTCAGCAAGGTCGGCTTCGAGCCGATCAAGGGCGGCGACCCCAAAGTCGACAAGGTTCTATCCAAGTCGAAGACCCCGGAAGAGGCCGCCAGAAAGCTGGGCGCAGGCTTCGTGATCTATGGCTCGCTGTCGCCCCAGCTAACCGAGCACCCCGTCGAGGGCGGCTTCATCGAGGCGCGCACGAACGCCAAGATCATGGTGCGCTACGTCACCGACTCCGAAGGCCAAGCGGCAGAAGTCCCGATCGTTGCCTGGTCGGGTGGCCAGACCAAAGCCGAGGCGCTCGACTTGATGGCGGAGAATGTCGCCGAGCGCATCTTCGACGGCGCCCTGCCGAAACTCTTCGAGCACGAGGTCATCAAGTCGAAGATCGATCGCGGCGACGTGTCTGCGGTCGTCCGGCTGGACGATGCGAAGAAATTTCTCGAGATCCGCAAGCGGCGACTGGACGAGGTGAAGAAGGCGTACGACAAGGCGAACCAAGAGCACGCCGAGAGCGATGATCCCGCCAAAATCAGCTACCACGGCGAATTTCACGAGCAGAACTATCTCGGCGGAACAGGCGAAGCGGGGCCGCTCTTGCTCAGCGCCAATGTCTCGCCGTTCATCATGCCGAAGAGCTTCGACCTGGCCTGGATCACCCAGCTCGAGACGCTGGCTTGGCGAAGCGCCGACGGCAAAGACAAGGTGATCTGGAGCGGCTACCACATCATGGGCTACCCCTCGGTCGCGCCAGAAGGCTTCCCGGTGGTGTTCGTGGAAGACTTGTTCGGGCGCGCGAAGACGATCACCGTCGCCGAAGCCGACGGTAGCTCGCGCCGCGTGCGCGTCGACGCCAAGGCTCGCTACGTCAACCCAAAGGTGTCGCCCAAAGGCAAAGCCGCCGCCTTGTACGAGAAGGCGTGTCGCACCTGTGGAGGCAACTTCACGGTCGTCTCCCTGGCCGACGGCAAGGCGCTCTACTTCCGCGCGTCCAACACCGACGCCGAGATCGGCGAGGCCTCCGAGTCGTACGGCGGCTACACCTGGATCGACGATCATCAAGCGGCGTTCCTGGTTCAAGGCAAAGAAGGGCCGCCCCCCGAGAAGGACGACGAAGGCAATCTGGTGCAGCTCGCAGCGGTGCAAGAGGTGCGCGTCGTCGATGTCGGCACCACTCCGCCGCTCGAGCGTCTGCTCGCGCAGCTGGAGCCCGAACAAAAGTGCGAGGCGCCGGACGCCAGCCCAGACGGCAAGCTGATCGCCATGACCTGCTCGTCGGAGAGTGGCTGGGTGCTCACCTTCGTCGACACCTCGGCCGGCTCCAAGTCGGCGACCGCCGAGCGCGCCGCGGCCCCCTCGTGGTCGCCCGACGGCAAGAAGGTCGCCTTCGAACGCGGCGGCAACATCTTCGTCTTCAACTACGAGACGAGGGCGGCGACGCAGCTGACGAAGAACGCATTCGTCGAGCGGCTGCCCAGGTTCTCGCGCGACGGGCGCCGCATCTACTTCGAGTCTCAGCTGAAAGACCCGAACAATAGCCGCCGCATCGTCAGTGTCCCAGCTTCCGTCGAGGCACCGTGACCGAAGACAAAGCGCCCGAATCCGCCGACGCCGAGCAAGAGGGCTCGCTGTTCTTCGGGATGTCCGCCGCGCGCCTGCGCGGGCGGGCCAAATGGGCGTCGGTGATCCTCATCCTGTCGGTGCTGCTGCCGTTCGACATGGTCGGCAAGACGCCGCTCTTCGTGTGGGACGTGATCGCCGAGCTTCATCTCGCGTCAGCGTTCGGGCTGCTCGCGCTGCCGCTGGCCGGCCTCGCCATGATCGTCGGCCTAATCGCGACCAAGCGCGGCTCGTCGCTCGGCTTCGTGGTGCTCGGCTCGCTGCTCACCGCCGCCATCTTGCGCAAGCTCGGCAGCGACCGCTCCGCGTGGGACTTGATGGCGCTGCCGGACAGCCTCTCCGCCCGCCCCGCAGGCGCGCTGCTGACGATCGCGTTGGTCGCCGCCGCGGCCAACCTGAAGTTCCGCCGTGCGACTGCCCACGTTGCCCCGTACGTGCTGGGCGCCTCCGCACTGTCGGCGCTGGTCTTCTACGGTTGGCCAGCCCGCGGCGAGGCGCCTCTGAAAACGGTGGTCCGAGCGCTGCTGAACCTCACCGAGCTGCCCGACTTTCGCTACCAGATCGGCCTCTTGTTGCTCGTCTTCGTGATGTTGTGGCCGCTCGTCGTGCTGGTGATGGGTCTCACGCTGATCAGGGCGACCCCTTCCAAAGACGAGTCGTGGATCGCCATTGTCGCCAACTGGGCGCAGGGCTTGTGGCTCGGCCTCTTGGTGACGCGCGCGCTGATGATGCCGCAGCCGTCTCTCAGCTTCATGGCGTTCCTTGCCAGCGTGGCCGTTGTGACGGCGGTGGTGGTGCTCACCAGCGCCAGCGTAGTCGTCATCATCGAGAGCTTCTTCGTGGCGCACGGCGACGAAGCGCCGCTCTCGCGTGGCAGCGCGATGTCGGAAGAGAGCGAGCTGGGAGACGACCCCTTCGGCGGAGCGAAGCGCAAGAAGGTGGTGGCTGCTTCCGAGTCGACCGGGCTCGAGCCCAAGAAGGCCGCCATCATCACCGGTGTGGTCATCGCCGTCTTGAGCATTGCCGAGCTTTTTCTGGCGATGCCCCCACGCAAAGGCACCGAGTGGGAGACGACCAGCGAAAAGTCTGCCGCGGGCGATCGGGTCTTCGGCGACTTGCTGATGAAATGGGGCCGCGCGCGGCGTAACTGGGATTTCGCCACCCGCCGCGAGTCAGGGACGCAAGAGCGCCTAGAGGTGAAGAACGCAGGTCGAGAGCTGACGCTGGCGGCAAAGGACCTCGACCCCAAGCTGGGCGAGGCTTTCGAGGCGCTAACAACGGAGAGCGACGATCTCGACCTGGCCGGGCGCAAGTGGGGCCGCCTGATCGACGGGGTCAACCAAGCGAGCCAGGCAGCCAAGCTGCCCTACTTCATCGACCCCGACATCTCCATCAGCGAGACGGAGAAAGATGGCATTCGTTATCACTTTTACACGAACCCATACCGCATCGAGAAGGTCAGCCAATACGACGTCGACGGCAGCCCATTCGCGACGCTGCGGGTGAGGCAGCTCGGCAACAATCGTGAGGCGCATCTTCGGCTCGGCTTCTCACGCGACGAGCAGCCGTTCGCGCTGGTGCTCTTGGACGAGACAGATCGCAATGGGGGCCTGTTCGTGTCGATCGCCCGCCAGGGCTTTTGCTCCGACGAGCGCGTGCAGAACCAGGAGATGTACAAAGGTCTCAATCGCTGCGGCAAGCTGCTCAAAGATTTCAGCGAAGGCCGCGACGTCGACATTCCGGCGGCGGTGATGGCTGGCACCGAGCGTCATGAGCTGCAGCACCAGATCGACGGCCCTCACCTGCCCTTCGCCGGCCCGGTGCTCAGCATGCTCGAGGGGTACGCGCCGTCGTCTCAAGATCGCGTCAACCGAGAAGTCAGCGCATTCCTCGCGGAGCTCACGACGAGCGGTATGGCCTCCAAGCTGACGCTCGTCCAGCTCGCCCAATATCTCATGGCAGGCGAGAACAATCCGTACGCCAAGACCTCGATCGTGATCTTCGAGGCGCTCTCGAACAAGAAAGTCCGCCGCGGCTTCTACGTCGACGGAGACAAGTTCTGGGACGTGTACGAGAAGCTGTTCGAAATGTCCGACGACGCCCTTCGCAAGCGCGCCAGCGAGACCTGGGCCGAGCTCTACGGCAAAGCGCTCATCGAGCCGAAAGCGAAATAGTGCGCCGGAGACTGCAATTGGGGTGGCTCTGGGCGGGCGTGCTGTTGGCGTGCGCCCCCGCGCTCACCGAGGTGCGCGTAGAAGAGAGCAGCCCGACCCTGGTCGCCGATCACGAGGTTGCAGTCGCGAGCGTCATGCAATTGAAGCGCTTTCGCCAGGGCAAGCGCATCTCTGTAATGGCTGCCACGCTGATCGTTCGCGAGCGGGACGAGCGCCGCAAGGTTCAGGTCGCCGAGGGCGACGACATCGTGATCGGCGGCAAACGCTGGCTGGTCTCGCGCATCGAAAAGGGCGGCCCGACTACACGTGGGGTGGTGGTGTTGGCCTCGCAGAACTGATCAGACACGCTTTTTCATGAAGCTCTTCGCCAGATCCCAGCCGCCGCGCTCGCTCGCGAGCAGCTTCAGATCGCCAGTCTTGCCGCCAGCGACGCGCAGCTCACCGACGACCGCGACACGCAGACCCTTCGTCGCCTCGCGCGGGGAAGCGCCCTTTCCCGCCTTGAGCAGCGCCGCTGCGCGACTCGGCTCCTCGAGCCAGGCGAGGCCGCCGGCCGCGTTGGCGATAGGCCGAATCAAGCTCAGCGAGAGCCCGCCACCCTGCGTTCGCTTTTGCGCGACCTCGTCGCGGGAGCCATTCTTGATGGTGACTTCGTGATCCTTCTGCGAGAGCACGTCCGCGATCGCTTCCGCGATCTCTTGCAGGTACGGGGACGGCTCGACCCATAGCTCGATTGGAGCGCCGTCGTAGCTCGCATTGCTGGAGCCAGCAGCTAGCGAGCCCAAACCCAAATGGGACAGCGCTTGGCGAGGGAGCTCTGCGACCAGCTTCTGCAACGCGCCAGGCCTCGCCAGCGGACCAGCTGACGCCGAGGCGACCAGGGCGACATGAGCAACGGCGCCGAGGTCGAACGACTCGACGTTGGCTCGACCGCCGAACAAGCCCGTGCCCAGCCAACACACGTCGCCGCGGCCGACTTCGAACCCGCGCAGGCTCTCACGCAGGCTGGGTGCTTCACGGACGATCAAGCTGTCCAGAAAGGACGGGCCCATTGCAGCCGACTCGTTGCGCGCGAGCGTAAGCACCCCTGCTGCGAGCGAGGCAGAGAAGGCGCCCGTTCCGTCCGGCTCCCGAGGGTTGAAGTCGCGCGGCACGATTGCGCATAGCGGCGACACCAATGCAGTGAGCACGGCCATACTGGAGGGCGCCTTGGGGAAGAAGACAGCGCGCGTGTCTTTCGGGTGCGGCGTGGGGTCACCAATGGGGTCGAGCAGCGGGCCAGCCCCTCGCGCCCGCGCGCGCTTGAGGCTGGCTATCACGTCTTTGGCGTCGAGCCATTTGCCTTTGGCGGTACGCAGACCTGGCCGCAGTCGCAACATCGTAGCGCCCGCTTCTCGCTCTGGCAGTGCCTCCGCGAGCACCGGAAAGAAGCCGCGCTTGTCCTGCGTCACCAGCGTGTCGAAGACTGCCCCGCCGAACAGCGCAGCGACCGGATCAGTCGGGTCGTGCGGGTCGAGCGAGCGAAGCGCGAATGGCAAGGCCATCTCGAGGCTGCCCTTCAGCGGCGTTCGCCCCAACCCGAGGGCCGCATGATCGAAGGCGACACCTGCTCCGAGGGCCGCCGCAAAGCCCAGCGCGCCGCGCCGTGTGATCACCTGGCCACCACGATCTCATCGGTGCTCGCGATCACGAACGGAACCCGACCCGCGCCCGACGCGGGACACACGCCGAGAGCATGAACGCCGGACGCAATCGGGATACGCAGCCTCTCTTTGGGCGGATCTTTCTTGGTGCGGTCCCAGGTGAAGACGACGACGGCGTCGGGCTTACCTGGCTCGACATCCAGGCTGGTCAAGATCTCTGGAAGGCCATCTTGGTCGAGATCCGCCACCGCCAGCTGAGCCCCCGCCGCCGGTATTTTGGCAAAGTGACCATCGCTGTCACGCAACTCGACAATGCCGCTCTCGCGGCCTGCCCAGACCTCGAAGGCCTTGCCATTCGCCTCCACGAGATTCGCCGAAGCAATGGTGTCGAAGCGGCCGGTCACGCTCGCGCGCCGAGGTGCCGGCTCGCCGTCGGCACAACGCTCGAGCGGGCCAGTGAGCGTGGACGCGACCATTCGAGCGCATGAGAACGCGCCACCTTCAGCCAGCGCGAAAGAAGCGAACTCTCGCTTCATGGCGAGCTTATGGTCGAGCCGCACGGCTTTGGCACGATCCGTCGATGACACCACGACATCGAGCGCCTCGACCGCGCCGTGCCCCTGTGGCGGCGCAGAAAAGGCGCTGGCCATTGGCTCGCGCCAGGGAGAGCCGTCTCTCGGCGAGAGCTCCGACCACAGTCGCGTCACTTCGGGGCTCACTTTACCGCCGCGCAATCGCAACAGAGTCACTTGGTCCGGGCTGACACTGACGATCTCGGGGGCACCGTCTCGATCGAAGTCGTCACAAGCGACCGCCAATACGTCCGGCTCGAAGTTCTTGCCTCGGGCAAAATCGATCGCCGCCACGAGCGGCACGGGCTCGAGAAAGCTGCGCACTTCGGCGTCGATCGGCGCATCGGCAAAGGCGTGGGCGATTGGGCCCGGCGTCGGATTTTTCACCCGCGCCCACACTGTCGCAGGCACAGGATGTACGTCGGCTGTCGCCTGTAGACGGCCGCGCTGGATGCGAACGTGCAGGTACACGACCGCCTTCTGTCCGCGGGCGCGAACGATCGCTTGCGCCAGCGGTTCGACCTCTTTGGGCAGCCCCCAGCTGCGACGGCCTGCCAGCTGTGAGCCCACCAGCACCGCCAGATCGTCCGGGCGTGTCGTCTTGATGTCACTCTCGAGGCTGGCAATCGCAACCAACGCGCTGCCGTCATGGTCCGCGAGCGCAGCGGCCAGATCGCGAGCGACAGAGACGACGGCTGGCTCGAAGCGACGCTCTGCAGCCGGTGGCTGCAGAGCTACCGGAGGCTTCTCAAGCAGTGGCTTTGCCGGCTGTGCTCCCGCGCGAAGCGGAGCCAGACACAGCGCCGACAACACGATGAGGTGGTTCTTTCGCATCACGGGGAAGCGTCATTGTCGCGGCGCAGCCGCTCGATTGCTCGCTTTTCTTGAAGGGAGTAAACGCAGGGCGGCAGGAACCAGCAAGAGCGCCACCACCAGGTTCGCCAGATTGCCGACGGCACCGACCATGCCCAAGTCGCGCAGGCCTTCGTATTGAGCAAACGTGAGCGAAATGAGCCCGGCGCTGGTCGTGAGCGCCGTGGTCACCACAGGCGTTGCTTCTTTTTCGAGCGTTGCTTTCACGATATCGCCGCCTTGCGCTTCGGCCTCCCGGCTGTGATGCAGCAGAAACATCGCTTCATCGACGGAGATGCCCAGCAAAACCGGGATTACCAGCGCCGAATAGATGTGAAGCGGCACCTTCAGCACGCCAATGATGCCGAGCAACGCGCCCAACCCGGTGGCCAGCACGAGAACGGCGAGCAGCACATCGCGAACGTTGCGCAGCGAGAGCGCCAGCAACAAGAAGACGAGGACACCCGCGACTGCACCGATGCGCGGAAAGTCGTGCGCCAAGGCAGCGTGTAAATCGGCTTCGAGCCGTGCGTAGCCAGTAATATTTGCGTGTGGGTCGGTGCTGGCAACAGCGGCTGCAAATTCCGCTCGAGCCTCGTCGCGTGCAGTCAGATGTACATGCAGCGCGACCAGCGTCTCGCCGCCTTCTTCCCCGATGTAGCGCGAGGCGACGACAGCCGCGCTGCCAGACAGCGCGTCGTTCACCGAAAGAATCTCGCTCTTCGGGCTCTTCATCGCATCGAGAAAATCGCTGAAGCGGGCGACTGCGAAGCCCTTTTCTTCGAGCGCCGTCTCGAGCTCCTTGGATTTGCCCGCGAGGTCGAGTCGATCGCGCTCCTGAAGGCGCGCGCGCTGCGTCGCTTCTGCGGGCAACACCGAGGTCAGCGCATCGACGCGCTCGACGTTCAACGTGTCGCCGGCGAGCTTCTCCGCGAGAGAGTCGGCCCGCGCCAGCGCCACGTCGCGATCGCGATCGGCCACCAGCACGATCCACGGTTGGGCTTTGCCTCCGAACAGCTCGAAGATGCGATTCTCGACCTGTAGCGCGGCGAGCGCTTTGGGCCTGACCGCGACCAGGCTCTCCGAGACGTGAACTCCGGACACGAGACTGGAGAGCCCTGCGGCCAAACAGACTGCGATGGCGAACGCTGCGCGCCCCTTGGTCGAAGTGAGCGCGGCGATCGCGCGCGTGTAAGCAGGAACAGCTTCTTTGGGCGGGTCGCCACGTTCCAAGAACGCCCCGATCTCCGGCGTGACGAGCACGATCGCGATGGCGGTCATGATTTCGCCTCCCGCGCACAATAGACCGAGCTGTGCGAGCGCTTCGACGCTGGAGAGCGCGAGGCTTGCGAAGGCGACGCCCGCGATGGCCGCTGCGATGAGCACGGGCCGAGCCGTCTTTTTGCGGGCGTACGCGGCCGCTTCTGCCGGAGATAGACCCGCACGACGGCCGTCCAGCAGCGCCGCGTAGACGTGCACCCCTGTGTCGAAGCCGACGCCGACGACGATGGAGGTGAAGGCGACGGCGATGGCGCTGATACCGTTCGGCCACAATGCCGCGAATGCAGTCGTCCACAGGGTGCCGAGCGCGAGCGGCGGCAAGATCGCAAAGAGCGCGCGAAATCGTCGAAACACCAGCACGAAGGCGAGACTCGCCAACACCGTCGACAAGATGCCGGACCGCGTGAGATCGGAGCGCAACATCGTCTCCATCTCCGCCGCGACTGCGTGCGGGCCGGTGAGCCGCAGCGACACACCGTCGACGCGATGACGGACCAGGATCAGCTCGACGCTGTCGACGAACGCTTTGGCGTCGCGCCCGCGCAGCGCTTGCCCCTTGGGCTTGACGATGACGAGGTGCTCGGTGCCTGCCTCGCTCGCGAACGAGCCGTCTGCCCGTGGCGAGACGCCAGCTCCGATCGCGCGGTCGCTGTAGGCGAGCTCGGTGAGGCGCAGCGGATCAGCCGCGATGCGCTCCTGGCTCGACCCGCTGCCGGGGGCGAGCAACAGCTTGCGAGTGTCTGCCAGGCGCTCGCGCATGCCTTCTGGGGTCAGCGCTTCTGCCAGCCGCTCGCGTGCGCGCGCGTCCGCTGCACGCCAGACCAGCAGCGGGTCGGAGCTCTGCGAAAGCTCGAGCCGCGCGCTGGCAAACTGGACAGTCGACAGCGCAGCGAGCTCGGCTGCGACTGCGTCTGCAGTCGCGTTCGCCTGCGCAGGATCGCTCGACTCGATCAGCACGACGCCAACGCCGCCGCCACCGAAGCCGCGCAGGTAACGGCCGAGCACGGCTGCGTCGCCGCGCGCCGGCAACAGCGCAACCACGTCGGGGTTGAGCCGCACGCCGAACAAGACGACGAGGAGCGCCGCGATGGTGACGGCGATCGTGGCGATCGGTATCAGCCGCCGGCGCGAGCGCACGAGCTCGGCCAGTCAGTGCCAGGCGTCGACGTGTTGCACCGGCTTGCGCGTGCGATCGTGCTCGGCCAAGAGCTCGCGCGTCTTGTCGACGTGCTCGCTGCATGACGCGAACTCACTGCCGTGGTCGCAGCGCAACCAGGCCGCTTCGGGCGGCTCTGTCTCGAACATGTCGAGGTCGAGGTGGCGGCCACAGGCAGTGCAGTGAATGTGGTGGCTGTGGTCGTGCCCAGCTTGCGCAGAAGCCGCGGGCCGGGGTTGGGGTTGGCTCGCCTTCTTCTCCCGCTTCGTCAGCCGCTTCTCACGCTTCATTGTGCGCTCAATAGCGCTGTTGTGGCGCTCAGTCGATAAACTCGACGCCAGTCGCGACGATCTCGAGCTTGGCGTTGGCGCCGTGCTCGGGGCCACCGCAGTTGTCTTTGGCGCCGCATGAATTTTCGGCTTCGGTCGCGGAGACCACGCCTTGCACGACGGCTCGGTGGCCGTCGGAGGTGCGCGGCACCAGGAAGCTGTGACCGGACATCTTGACGTGCGCCTTGGAGTTCTCGTCTCCAATCTCCATCCAACAACCGGCTGATTTGCAGACTGCCGTCACGAGGCCAGTGGTTCTGATCGTCTTGTTGGCGAAGTCGGCGGGAGCTGCCGAGATCGCAGCCAGCGTCGTCTCCGTCGTCTCGGTGATCGGCTGACCGAATTTTTGGTTGGCCAAGCTCGCCGAGGAAGCGCTGCCGGGTTCGCTCTGCTTCGGGGCCGCAGCGCTGGGCAGCAGCGCAGCGGAGGGCAGAACCTCGGCCGCTGCCGTCGGGGCCGCGTCACAGCCGAACGACGACACGAGAACGCCGAGTGCCAACGCCCAAAGCCCAACCGTGCTGCGCATCATGTGGAGGAGCTTGGCTCGTCTCTCCGAAAGAGGCAATCGGCGCCGTACAGATCACTTGTACGAAGGCGGCGGAACCGATTCGTAGCCGCCCTCGGCTTGCGCCCGCTTCATGGCGAAGAAGGCTTCTGCGAAGCGCTTCGCGTTGCTGGGGTCGATGGGGCCACCGGCCCTGCCATCGGCTCGCAGCGCAGAACCGACGACGACGCCGTGCGCCTTGCGAATCGACGCGAGCGCGCCCTCGGTGACCCCGCTGGCGACCAACACGGGGACACTGACGGCGCGCGTGACCTCGTCGAGCTCGCGTAGATTGATGCTGCGCCCTGTGCCACTGCCGGTCACGAGCACCGCGTCGGCCCCGCCACGCTCTGCCAAATCATGCGCCTCTTCCGACAGCGGACGAGGTGCAAGCGGCGCCGAGTGTTTGACGTCGACGTCGCAAAGCAGCTGAATATGGTCGGCGCCCAGCGCCCGGCGCGCCCGCAACGTCTCGTGCGCCCTGCCCTGAATCACGCCCTGGTCGGTCAAGCGCGCCCCGATATGCACGTTGATGCGCACGAGCGACGCGCCGGCTGCGACCGCGATCGACAGCGCTGCCAGCGCGTCGTTGCGCAAAACGTTGATCCCGAGCACCAGCGTCGGGGCCGCAACCCGCGCGGCCAGCGCACAGCGCGTGAGCGCCGCAATCGTGATCGGCGGCACCGAGCCCGGCTCGAACGGCGCGTCGCCATAGTTCTCGACCATCACGGCGTCGAACCCGGCGTCGGCCAGGGTGTGCGCGTCACGAGCGCAGGCAGCCGCGATCGCCGGGACATCGCCCGCATACCCTGGACTGCCTGGTAGGGGCCGCAAGTGCACGACCCCAATCAGCGCCGGCAGCGGCGTCATACCGACGGCAACGCAGCCGGCGTCACGCCGCTCTGCTTCTTCTTCTTCTTCTTCTTCTTTTTGAGCGCAGGCGCTCCGAGCACTTCGGCGTCGTCGGGCTCGAGCAAACTGGGGCCACCGTCAGCGCCGTACTCGGCGAACAACACATCGGCGATGTCCACGAGCTTGTCCGTGGCACCGGCGTCGTAGTCGCCGAACAGTGTCAACGCCATCACGTTGCCTTCGACCTGCAGCCAAAGCGATGGGAACGCCAAGAGCTCGTCCCGTACGACCGGGCTGATGAAATCCTGCGCCTCAGCTCGCCCCTTTGCGGAAACTTCAACCAAGTAGGCGTTGCTGAAAGCGCGGTCTTCTTTGAAGCGCAAACCGGTGTTCGCGTCACGCTTGCCATCGACGATCGGCAGCGGCCGCGCCACGAAACGAGGGCCCGTCTCGTCCAGCAACATCAACACGGTCACGTAGTCGCTGGCGTTGAACGCGTCCGACTCGACGAAGGCAACATAGGCGAGGTCGCGCTTGAGTTGAAAATACGAAAGCGGCCGCCCCTCACCGATGAGCGGCAAGACACGCTCGAGCGAAGGAGGAAGGCGCGTGACCTCGGCCAGCAGCTTCTGCTGCTCGAGCTGAGTCGCATCGACGAACGCAGCGCGATAGCCGGGCTGGCGCGCATCTTCCGAAGGCAACTCGCGGCGCGTCGGAAAGCGGCGAAACTCCGCGATCTCACGCAGGCTCTTGTCGCTGGTGCCCATCGCTATCCAACCGATGAGCGCGATTGCGACGACGGCAAACGGCACGAGGTACACGATGCCGAGATAGTCCACGGCGCGGTAGCCGACCCAGGTGAAAGGTAGCGCCAGAGCGAGCGCGGCGGCGTGGCGCAGGCGCACCCGCGCGCCGACCAACACCGCCATCAGCGCGATGCCGACACCGAGCGAAATACCAGCCACGCCCGTGAACTTGTAGGCGTCGGTCTGCTTGTCGAGCTGCTCGTTCTGCGCGACCAGGACGTCGCGCTTGTCTTTGTCGCGGACTGTCGCGAGCGCCTTCTTGGCCTCTTTGAGCTCGACCTCTTTGCCCCTGCCGTGACGGAACGCCAAATAGCCGCCCGCCCCCAAAACCACACCTGCCGCAGCGAGCGGCGCAAACTTCGATCGATCGTCTTGCTTGAGCAAACTATCCTCCGGGGGCTCCGGGTTTAAGAAAAGCACGGCTTGCGTAGCTCGGCACGCCGCCCGCATAAAGAGGATCTTGGATCTCGAGACCAGCGCGCCTTTTCCAGTCGACCTGCGCCCCGACGGGGTCCTGGTCATCGCCATCAGCGGGCCAGGCACTGGAGATGGCTGCGTTGACCGGCGTTTCGCCCGCAGGCTGGATACTGCGCTCCACGACGTCGCGCGCCGCGCGGATGTTCGTGCGGCGGTGCTGCGCGCGCTGGCGCCGGGATGTTTCGCAACCGGGTCCGACCCGCTGCTGCTCCTGGCACTGGAGACCGAGTCTCGGGCGAAGGCCTTCTACGAGCCGACTTCGCGCGTGCTCTCACGCCTGCGTACGATGGAGAAACCAATCGTGGCAGCGCTCGATGGCCTCGCGAGCGGCACTGGCTTCGAGCTCGCGCTCGCGTGTGACGCGCGCGTCGCCACGAGTCAGGCTGCCTTCTTGCTGGCAGAAGCGCCGCTCGGCTACCTACCGGGACATCACGGCCTGTTGGAGCTGGCGGCGCTGATGGGTCCGGTGAAGACGGCCGCTCTCGCCTTCTCTGGCGCACGACTGACTGCAAGCGACGCCGCAATGCTGGGCTTGATCAGTGACGTCGTCGAACCCGACGCGCTGCTCGACCGGGCGGCGGAGCTCGCGCTCGCCATGGTTCGCCCAGAGAAAGCGAGGCGGCCTCCACCGAAGCTGCGAGCCCGCGACGCGCTCACGGGAGGACGTGGCCTTCGAGCGCTGCAGGCCAGCCATCATGAACGTCAGATTGGCCACGACGTTGCCCATGCACGGGTACTGGATGTGCTGCACACCTTCGTTCGATCCGGCTTCGTGGCGGCCGCAAACCTGGAGCACGAGGTGTTTCCAGAGCTTGCTATCGCCACGACGACACGACGCCTTTTGCAGGCAGCGACCAAGCGCAGAGACAGATCGGAGCACAGCACTGGCGAGCCGCTGATGGCAGCCGTCGTGCTGGGCCGCACGTCGAGCGCAACCCGCGTGGCGAACAAGCTCGCGGGTGTGGTGGAGAGAGCGACCGCAACGGAACAGGCAAAACCTCGCGAGCCCCCCTTCGGGCTGATCGACGCCGACGTCGACGACTTTTCGGGCAGCCGCGCGAACCTGGTGTCGCCGCTGGCGAGCCGAGCCGCCTGGGTCGGCGTCGTCACACACACGCTCTCGATCGCGGAGCTCACCAGGTCTCTCGATGCAGCAGAGCGCGTGGTCGGCTTCGTGCCATACGAACCGATCGTTCGCGGTAGAGACAGGCTGCTCGAGCTGGTGACATTGTCCACGACGAGCCCGGCTGCGATCGAGGCGGCAACGGCGCTCGCACACGCGAGCGGCTTCGTCTCGGTGTCGTTCGGCGACGGCCGCGGGCGCTATGGGGCGCGCCTCTTGAGCGCGTTCATAGCGGAAGGACAGCTGCTGCGCGCCGAAGGCGTCGACACGGCAGCGATCGACGCCGCGCTCTGCCGCTGGGGGTTTCCGCTGGGCCCGATCGCGCTCGCGGAGCAAGTCGGCGCGCGTAACGTCGAGGTTTGGCGAAGGGCATTTTCGAGAATCGAGAGCCGCTCAGCTGGGCTCCCTCGCAAGCGCCCAGCGAGCATGGAAGAGATGCAGGCGCGCTGCGCACTCGCGCTGGTCAACGAAGCGTTCCACTGCCGCGCAGAAGGCGTCGTACGCGACCTCGAAGAAGCGGACCTCGCTGCCAACCTCGCGACTGGGTTTCCCGCGTTTCGGGGTGGCCCTTTCCAATATGGGCACGAGCTCGGTGACGAGCTGCGCGTACGTCTCGTTCAGCTGACGCGGTTCGGCGAGCGCTTCAGGCCAGCACCCGCGATCGTCTGCACACCCTGAGGCTCACATTCAGGCTGTGTACCGCCTGGCGTGCCGCATTGCGTAGCAGTCGAGACCCCGCGGTGTGTGCGACGCTTTCGCGATCGCTCGACAAGAGCGGCGGCCTGCCGAGCTCGGCAGGCGCATCGTGCCGTTCGCACTCGCCCACGCCGATACTGACCTGGGTGCCATGCTCGACGCCAGCGTCGGCTCGCTGGTCGAGGCGACGGGCCGCGTGGCGGGCGGCAATTTGCCGTCCGTCGGCGAACGGGCGCACGACTTGCTATCTAAATGAGCGAGCATGATCTCGACGGGCTGTCACCACCTGCAGCGCGAAAGGCGTCAGGCTTCAGGCCACAGGGCCACAGGCTTCAGCCAGAGAGAGAACATCGCTCATCTGGGCTCTGGCTCTGGCCGAAGCCTGTGGCCTGAAGCCTGTGGCCCCCCCCGGCCGAGAATCACGCTCCCTGATTTAGCGGCTCAGTGGTTCGCACTGCGTCGCGGCGGGTGTGAATCCTGCTCTCGATCGACTCTCAGCCAATGGGGATCTCTACATGCGTGACGACTACAAGCAGCGCGTCATCGAACGAGGACGCTTGGCACTCGAGCGATTGGGATCGGAGGTGGACGCGGCAGACCCTGGCGAGCTGGTATTGCCACGCAGCCGTGTGCTCTGCGCAGGGCTGGCTGAGCTCGCGGGGACGGTGCTGACAGCCTTGGGGCCAAGCCGGGCACAGGACGAAGTCGCCACACTCGCGGCGGCGCTCTCGCTGCTCACCAAGATCGACGACGAAGTCATCGACTCTCTGGAATTTCACGGTGGAGAATCGGCGCCGCGGGGCCGCGTTCGTGCTCGCACAGAGGCCTTCCTCGATGTCACGTTGCAAGCCATCACGTCGGGGGTCGCACAAAGCGAGCAGCCGAGGTGCGTCTTCGCCGCGACCATCGGTCGTCGCATTCGCGCGCTTGCGACCACGACCCAGGCGCGCGACGCGCTGCTCACACTCGTTCGAGAAGGCTGGGCCACACAGGTCGATGCCGTCGTGTGTTTGACCGACGACCCGCTGCGCGTCGACTTGCAGGAGGTCGACCGGGTGACCCGCCGCATCAGCGGCGATTGGCTCGCGCTGATCGCTGCGTGTGGAGCTCTGCCGTCTGGCAGCCGCTTGGACCCGTCCGAAGTGGAAGCCATTCGCGACGCTGGCAGCTTCATCCAGCGCGCGGATTCACTCGCCGACTTGGAGAAGGACCAGCGCGAAGGTCTCACCTCCACATGGGCCGCTTGCCGCATCGCCCGCGCCGGCTCGGCAGCTGGCTCGCTCGCCAAACGATACGAGGCAGCCAGAAGCCTCGGGCTCGAGCAGCTCGCATCACCTGACGCATCGCTGTCGCGGTCCATCTCGCGGCGCCTCCAGCGCTTTCCCGAGCTCGCCGACTGGCTCGACTGGATTCGAACGATGTTGATCGGCCGGCACAAGACGCATGCGCTCTACACCAGCCAAGAGAGCCCCGGAGGTGTGTCATGTGGGGCACGCTGAAGCCACACTCGTGCCGACTGCCGGACGGCTCCAAGAGCGACTACCAGCACCTTTACTGCGGCTTGTGCAAGGGTCTCGGCGACGGCTTCGGGCAAGCGAGCCGCGCGCTGGTGAGCCACGACGCGGTCTTCGTCGGGTTGCTCGTCGAGGCACTCTCCGAGGCCGCAAGCGAGCGGTCCAAGTGTCGGTGCCCGATGTTGCCGGTGGTGCACCGGCCTATTCTCGAGCCTGGCAGCGTACCGATTCGCTTCGCGGCGTCCGTGCAGATCTTGCTGGGCGATCAGTGGCTCGCTGACCGCGCGCTAGAGGGTAAACGCGTAGCCAAGCTGCTGCGCTCGCTTGCGAGCGGGCATGTCGAACGAGCAAACACGATGCTAGAGGGGCTGGGCGTCGACTTCGAGCCGGTGCGGCATTTCGATCGCGTCCAGGCCGACGCCGAGCGCCTCGGCGTGACCGATGTCGCCAGCGCGTCACGGCCTACCGAGCACGCGCTCGGTTTCGTGTTCGGCACCATCTCGCGACTGCCTGGAAGCAGCGCTGAAGCGACTCGCGCACGTGTCGTGTTGGAACGACTCGGCAGCGCCGTGGGTCGCCTCATCTATCTCACCGATGCGCTCGACGACCTAGAGAAGGACTACCTCGGTCGGGACTACAACCCGCTGCTCTCGATCGAGCGCGGCTTGGTCGTGATCGACGCCAGGCGAGTCGAGCAGGCTGCTGCGCTGGTGAAGGGCGCCGTCGAGTCGCTCGGCCACGACGTCGCGCTGCTTCCGTTGGTGCGGCATCGCGCGCTGGTGGAAGACGTGTTGCTCACCCAGCTGCCGAAGCTCGCTCGCGCGGCGCTCGCGAAGGCGCGTCGAGCAGCCGCGACCCAGCGGCGAGCGCAGCTGATGCGCTTGCGCGCAGCGTCGACCGTGCGCCGCGCGGTGCACGCGGTCGGGGTATTGGCGGCATTTCTCTTTGCGTGGCTGCTCGGGCAGCGCTCGGCGTTTGCGCAACGAAACCCAAAGCCGAAGTCGACAGCGTTGCCCACGGCGTCGGTATCGGCGTCCGCGTCGGCGTCGGCATCGGCGTCGGCCAGCGCGGCGTCGTCGAACTTGCCCCCCATGGAGATCCCCGCCATCAAACCCCGCCGGGACGGCGAGCAAGACGACGCCGAAGGCGGTGCCAGCGCGAGCGGCTCAGGCACCGGCGGCGGAGGGCCGGGGGGACTCGGCCCCAACCCCTGTTCTGGCTGCGGCTCGTGTGACTGTTGCAAGAACGCGTGTGACAGCTGCACCGCAGCGTGTAAATCGTGCGGTAGCTGCGGAAACTGCTGTGATGGCTGTAAGATCTGCGAAGGTTGTGGCAGCTGTGGCAACTGCTGCGACGGGTGCAAAGGCTGCGACGGCTGCTGCAATGGCCCTGGCTGCAACGGATGCTGCAGATGACTCTATGATGACCCTGTAGAGATGAGTCAGCGCTTCCTTCCTCTCGCGTTGGTCGGCCTTGGTGGTTGCTCCTTGATCGTCCCGCTGGACGAGTACGGCACTGGCAACACCAGCACCGGCGGCGCGCTGGCACAGGGAGGCTCGGGAACAGGGGCGGGGGGCGCTGGCGGTGAAACGACGATCGTCTGCGCTGACGGCGAGCTATTGGGCTCCGCGACCAACTGTGGCGCTTGCGGCCACGACTGCATCGAGACGACCTGCGAAGACGCAGAATGCAAGGCGCTGCCGTTCTTCTCGGACTCCGATATCGTCTTTCTCGACATCGCGTTCAAAGAGGCTTCTGGCACGCCAAACTTGTACATCGCGGCAACAGCGCCCGACTTCAGCACATTCTACGTCGCCCGCTTCGACACGACCGACCCGGACCCGACTGTTTGGGAGGTCGATGTCGGCTGGTACATCGTCACACCCGAGGTCGTCTTTCGCCTCTTGGTCGCGGGCAACTATCTGCACTTCAGTGATGCGCTCGGCATCGCTCGCATCGACACACAAGCGCCGGCGCCGACTGATCTGTCGAGCGTGCGGCTGAGTGATGCGCCCGGCGTGCTGGGGCGCGCCGACCTCTCGGTGAATGTCACGGTGGTGTACCGCGCGGCCATGAGCGCCGGCTTCATCGACGTGTACGCCTTCGGCGGGCAGGCCGTCGGCACGCCGCTCGCTGTGGACTCACCTTGGGGCGTGACTGCGCTGTCCGATCGGCTGTACTGGACGTCTCGCACCGACCCGGGCGGCGTCTTCTACACCGACGGCGTGGTGCTCGAGGCCGTGCAAACAGGTGGCGTTCCGGCCGGCATGGCGCTTGCGGGCAGCTACCTCTATTGGACCCAGTGTCGTGAAGGCAACATCTGGCGTTTGGACGTCAGCGAGCCCGGCCTCGACCCAGAGCTCGTCGCCAGCGACCAGGCGTTTCCGTTCTTCATCACCGCGCAAGCGAGCGATGTTTATTGGGTCAACCTCAATCAGGACGAGTGCGACGAGCCAGGTTTTCTCGACATCGAAGCCGCCATCGCATCGGGTACGGCCACGCTGATGAGAGGCGAGTCGGACGGAGCCTCAGCGCCGCTGTCGCTGAAGACCGGTCTGAAATCACCGACCGCGATCGCCGTGTCGGGCGAATACATTTACGTCTCGCAGAACCCCAGCACCGGCGGGCAGCTACTGCGCGTGGCGCGCTAGTGTCTAGCGCTCACGCGCGAGCAGGCGTCGCACCACCTCGAGCAGATCGAACTCGGCCGCGTCATCGTCTTTTTGGAGGCCCGCGGCGATGGCTGCTTGCCCCAGCGCTTCGCGAACCAAGGTGACGAACGGGCTCACGATGGTGAGCCCCTGGGCGCGCTCGGTGAGGCTCTTGATCGCAGAGAACGCAGCGCGCCCCGCGTCGATGCCGAGCGGGATGGCGAGCGCCGCGGGCACGGGAGCCAGAATCACGTCGCGAATCGCGACTGCGCGCGCCCACGCGCCGGGCGTCGGGTCGACCGACAGCGCGCGAAACGTCTTCATCTCGGAAAACACGCCCAGTGAGAGCTTGCCGGCCTTCTTTTCGACCGCGCGCGCGAGGTGACGATAGTCGCGGCGAAAATCGCCTGCCAAGAGCCCCATGTCGCGCCGCACCTCGTCGGGCCCCAGCACCCAATCGAAAGTTCCGCTGCTGCCCCGACGCAAGACGATGCATGTCCACAGCTCGCCGCTGTCGAACAAGCCGACGACGACAGCGTGGCCAGCCGGGCAGATCGCGTCGAGGGAGCGGTTGACCATGCCCGCCGAAGGCATCGGGATACCCTTCAAGCGCGCCGGATAGAGCGCGATGCGCCCCGCCTCGGTCTCGTCGCGGATCAGCGTCGCGAACAAGATGGATTGTGAAGTCAGATCATCACCGCGACGGACCTTGGCTGCGAACCCCTCCATCACATTCTCGAGCGCACCGTTCTCGATCGAGAGCGCCCAGCTCGCGTGGTGGCGACGGGCGATCTCTTCGACTCCGAGCGGCCAGTCGGCGGCCACGTCGTCGAGACGCAGTCTGCCTGCTTGTGTGTGAAGCAGCTTGCGAAGCCGACCATCGCCGTGCACGACGATCACTCCGCCCTGGGGTCGATCCGGATCGCGCTCCTTTCCAGACGTCGCGCGCGGCTTGAAGAGCGAGAGCACGCGAGTCCAATCGCTTTGTGTGAAGCCTTCGAATCGCACGTCCGCCGAGAACACGGCCGGCACTGTAGCAGACAGCAACAACCGCTGTGGTCGCGCATGTTTGCTGCGACATGTCGGTCTCGCTCACTTGGTTGACGTTTCGATCCTCTGCCGGCACCATCAATGGATGATCGCGCTCGGCGGCTTGCGTGGAAGTAGTGGGGTCCTTGCTGCTTTGACGCTCGCGACGGCCTGCGGCGACAGTGGGCAAGGCGGGGGCGGTGCTGGGTCCGGCGCGTCCTCACAGGGCGGCGCGCCCGGGCCGGGCAGCGGTGGCAGCGGTGGCAGCGGCGGCTCCACCGGTCCGTTCGGCACCGGCGGTAATACCACCGGCCCTGTGTTCCCGACGGAACCGATCCTCGAAGAAGGGGTGCCGGCAGACGTGGTCGATCTGTTCGGCGATCCCGGATCCGGCACGACCAGCGGCGGGCCCTGCCTGCTCGAGCCGGAGATCGGCTCGCTGCTACCAAACAATTGGCTGCGACCGCGCTTTCGGTACGTCCCCGGCGCGAGTCAGAATCTGTTCGAGATCCGGCTCCACGCCGAGAGCGAGCCGAGCGACCTGGTTGTCTACACGACCGAGCCGGCCTGGACGATGCCCAAGGCCCTGTGGGATCTCGTAGCGCCGAACGTCCAAGACGAAGAAATCACGGTCACGGTCCGCGGCGCGCAATACGACGGCTCGGCGATAGTCGGCGAAATCACGGTCGGCTCCGCCGGCCCCATCACCATTGCCCCTGTCGGCGCAGGCGGAACCATCGTGTATTGGACGACCTCGGGCGGCTCCGCGCTCAAGGGCTTTCAAGTGGGCGACGAAGACGTCATCGCGGCGCTGACGCCGCCGGACGTCGACATGCCCACCAATGGCGGGCAGACGAACTGCATCGGTTGCCACACGTCCACGCCGGACGGTAAGTTTGCCAGCTTCGTAGCGCAGGGCCCGTGGAGCAACGGCCTCGCGTCGATCGAGGCAGGGTTGGTCGGCGATCAGCCTCCGTTCATGGGCACCGGCGCGCTCGCGTTCCTCGCTGCCGCCACTGAGCTCGGCATTCACACCTACTCGAGCGGTCATTGGGCCGACGACGATCATGTGATGGTGACGCCGAGCGGCGTGGGCAACGCATCGGAATTGATCTGGGTCGACCTGGAGGCGACCAGCGCCAATCAAGGAACTGCCTGGGACACCCTCGATCGCAATGGCGACAGCCGCGGTGTCGGCTCGCCCACGTGGAGCCACGACGGCGACACTGTCGTGTACGTTTCCACCGACGCCGAGACGACCGGGCGTCTCGACAACGGCATCGGCGATCTCTACAGCGTGCCCTACAACGACAGGCAGGGCGGCGATGCAACGCCGATAGCAGGCGCGGCGACGACCGAATTCGCCGAGTACTACCCTGCTTTTTCGCCCGACGACCAGCTGCTCATGTTCAACCGCGTCCCGATGGGGCAGAACATGTACAACGCGCCGAACGCCGAGCTCTACGCCATCTCCTCCGCCGGCGGCACACCGGTCCGGCTGCTCGCAAATGACCCGCCGACCTGCTCCGGCAAGGTGAGCCCTGGTATCACCAACAGCTGGCCGAAATGGTCGCCACAGGCGCAGTCGTTCGGCGGCAAGACGTACTACTGGATCATCTTCTCTTCGACTCGCTCCGAGGGAGGCAATCCGCAGCTGTATGTGACCGGCATCGTCAAAGACGGCGACACGATCACCACCTATCCGTCTCTCTATCTGTGGAACCAGCCTGCCGCCGAAAACAACCACACACCCGCGTGGGACGTGTTCGAGCTGCCGCCAGTTCCGCCGCCCCGCTGAGAGTCAGATGCGCGCCATCATCATCGAGAGCCCAGGAGACGAGACCGTCCTCAAGCTCGTCGAGCGGCCGGATCCACCGGTGCTGCCTCACCATGTTCGGGTGAAGGTCCACTCGACGGGCGTCAATCGCGCCGACCTGCTCCAGCGCATGGGCTTCTATCCTGCCCCGCCTGGTGTCTCTCCGGACATTCCCGGCCTCGAATACGCGGGGGTCGTCGAGTCGACTGGCGCGGAGGTGACAGGAATCCGGGTCGGAGATCGCGTGTTCGGCGTCGTCGCGGGCGGCGCTTACGCCGACTACGTCGTGGTGCACGAGCGCGAGACTTCAAAGATTCCCGACGGGCTGACCGACGACATGGCCGCAGCGGTGCCGGAGGCATTCATCACGGCATACGACGCGCTCGTCCTGCGCGGTGGCTTGCGGCCCGGAGAGCGAGTGCTCATTCACGCGGTCGGTAGCGGTGTCGGCACCGCCGGGCTGCAGGTGGCCAAGGCGCTCGGCTGTCACGTGACCGGCACCAGCCGAACCGAAGGCAAGCTCGCGCGCGCAAAAGATCTCGGTCTCGATGCACAGGTGCTGGTCGCCAACCCGACCGCGTTGGGCGCTGCCCTCGAGAAAGCAGGCGGTGGCTTCGACGTCGTACTCGACTTGGTCGGCGGCGCCTACGTCGGCGAGACCATGTCCGCAATGGCTCCGCGCGGTCGAATCGTCGTCGTCGGCCTCACTGGCGGTACCAGCAGCGATCTGAACCTCGCCGTGCTGCTGCACAAGCGCCTCTCCATCATTGGTACAGTGCTGCGCTCGCGCCCGCTGGAAGAGAAGATCCAGGCTGCCGATCTATTGCGCAGAACTCTGTCGCCCTGGCTCGCTCGCAAGATGATTCGCCCCGTCATCGAGGCGTCCTTTCCGCTCGAGCGCGCGGGCGACGCCCACAAGCTGCTCAGCGAAAACGCGACCTTCGGCAAAGTGCTGCTCACGATGGGCTGACAGCTTGCCGACGAAACAACTGTTCCGCGCAGTCTCGTTCGTAGCCATCGCGTACGCCGTCGCGATCTTCGCGGCCGGCGCGACGTTGCGCCTGATGCCGAGCTCACACCCGATCTTGCGAGCGGCGCTGGCAGACGTAGTGGCGACCGTGGCTGTATTCGGCTTCAGTCGCGCCTTCGACAACTCGAGCTTCTACGACCCCTATTGGTCCGTTGCTCCAATGGTCATGGCGCCCTACCTGGCGTTCGCCGAGTACGCACACGACGGCATCAGCGTGCGCAAGTGGCTCGCGATACTCGTCGTTTTCGTGTGGGGTGGCCGACTCAGCTACAACTGGCTGCGTGGCTGGCGCGGGCTCGGCCACGAAGACTGGCGCTACGTCGACCTGCGCAACAGACTGGGTCGCGCCTATTGGCCGGTGAGCTTTCTCGGCATTCACTTGATGCCAACAGTGTGCACCTTCGTCGGGTCGCTGGCGCTGTTTCCGATCATGCGCAGTGCGCGGCCCATGGGGTGGCTCGACGGCGTCGGAGTCGCCATCGCCCTGGGTGCTGCATCAATCGAGAGCATCGCGGATCGGCAGCTTCACGACCATCGACAGCGACGCGAAGCAGGCACCGAAGGCGACATTTGCGAGTCCGGGCTGTGGCGCTACTCACGCCACCCGAACTACTTCGGAGAGTGCATGTTCTGGGTCGGCCTTTTCATCATTGGCGTGTCGGCCGAACCGACTGCAGTCTCTTGGACAATCGCGGGGCCCATCGTGATGTTCGTGCTGTTCGTCTTCATCTCGATCCCCATGATGGAGCGACGTTCGCTCGCGAAACGGCCCCACTTCGCCTCGCACCAGCACCGCGTGTCCAGGCTGATCCCCTGGTTTCGCAAATCCTGAGCTTGCGCCCGGGTTCTAGATCTAGATCAGGGAGCGTGATTCTCGGGCAAAAGAAGGCCACAGGCTTCAGGCCACAGGCTTCGGCCAGAGCCAGAGCCAGAGCCAGGGCCCAGATGAGCGATGTTGCCGGCCTCTTTCTCACTCTGTTTCCGGCTGCCTCTTTCTCGCTCTCTTTCTGGCTGAAGCCTGTGGCCTGAAGCCTGACGCCTTTCGCGCTGCGGCTGACTCGCGCGTAGGGTGGAGCACAGCCGAGCGGTGATAACCTGTCGCCAATGACCACCGAGCACACCTTCTGCCGCATTTGCGAGGCGCTCTGCGGCCTCGAAGTCGACGTCGAAGGCGGGCGCGTTACGGACGTTCGCCCAGACCCGGAGCACGTAGCGACGCGCGGGTTCGCCTGCCTGAAGGGGCTGCGCCAGCACAAGATGTACGCGTCCGAAGATCGGCTGCGTTATCCGGAGCGGCGCGTCGGCTCACGCTGGGAGCGCACCTCGTGGAGCGACGCGTTGCGCGGGATTGGTGACAAAGTGCACTCGATCCGCGAGCAGCACGGGCCGAACGCCATCGCGATGTACGTCGGAACCGCCGCCGGCTTCTCGGTGCTGCACCCCGTCTTCGCGCAAGGCTTCATGACCGGCATCGGCTCGAGGAGCATGTATTCGAGCGCCACCCAGGATTGCGCGAACAAGTTCGCCGTCTCGCGGCAGATGTACGGCTTCCCATTCACGTTGCCCTTCCCGGACGTGGTGCGCACCAATTGTCTAATCGTCGTCGGCGCCAACCCAGTCGTCTCCAAGTGGAGCTTCTTGCAGGTGCCCAATCCGACTCAGCACTTGCGCGAGATCATCGCACGCGGAGGCAAAGTGTGGGTCGTCGACCCGCGCCGAACCGAGACGGCCAAGGCCGCAGGCGAACACGTGTTCATCCGGCCCAACACCGACATCTTCTTCTACCTTTCGTTCTTGGGTGAGGTATTCAGCTTGGCAGACGCCGGCACCTTCTCGTTCGACCGCGCCCGCCTCGATCTGCACATGAAGGGCCTCGACCCGCTGCGTGCGCTCGCAATGGCATGGCCTGCCGAACGCACCGCTGAAATTACCCGCGTACCTGCCGACACATTGCGGCGAATGGTGCTCGATTACGTGAGCGCCGACGGCGCGGCGATGTACTCGTCGACCGGCGTCAACATGGGGCAGAACGGCTCGCTCTGCTATTGGATTCAAGAAACCATCAACGCCATTACCGGAAACCTCGATCGCCACGGCGGCACGCTGGTCGGCGAGGGCCTGGTCGACTTTCCCAAGCTCGGAAAGAAGAGCGGCGCGCTGCTGCGCAACGACAAGTCGCGAATCGGCGGGCTGCCCTCCGTCAACGACGCATTCCCCGGCGGGGTCTTGGCAGACGAGATTCTCACGCCCGGCACCGACCAGGTGCGCGCCCTCTTCGTGACTGGAGGCAATCCGCTGATCACGATGCCGAATGCCGCTCGGCTGCGCCGCGCGTTCGAGAACCTCGAGCTGCTCGTGACGGTCGACATCTACAAGAACGAAACAGGCTCGCTCGCCCACTATTTGCTGCCTGCGACCAGCCCATTCGAACGTCCGGATCTGCCATTCATTTTTCCGCTGATGTTGGGGCTGCAATCGAAACCCTATTTGCAGGCAACTCGGCCGCTCATTGCGCCCGACGGCGAGCAGCGCGACGAGGCGACGATCTACCTCGATCTCTGCAAGGCCTCGGGTGTCAGTCTGTTCGGTTCGAAGATCGCGCAGCTCTCGCTGGAGGCCATGCGTGGCGTCCGCGAGCGCTTCTCGCCCGACAAGGTTGGTTTGCCACAAGAGCTCTTGCTGTCGACGCTGCTGCGCCTGACCAAGCAAGGCTCGTTCAACGCCTTGCTCGAGCACACGCACGGTCGATTGCGAGAAGACCACGCGCCGAGCGCGTTTCTGGGCAGCCGCGTGCTCACAGACGACGGTAAAGTCGACCTTGCTCCTGCGGGCCTATTGGGCGAGGCCAAACGCAAGCTGGACGGCGACTTTCAGCGAGAGTCGGTCGACCGTAAGCGGCTCAAGCTCATCAGCAAACGGGCCATCACCACGCACAACTCATGGACCCACAACTTGCCCGATTTCGTCGAAGGCGATCGATCGACGAATTACCTCTATGTTCACCCCGACGATGCCGCTCGGCTGAGCCTCTCCGAGGGCGCCATCGCGGACGTCTCCACCGAAACAGCTACTGTGCGCGTCCCGGTGCGCCTCTTGAAAGACCTGATGCCTGGCACGGTCGCTCTCCCGCACGGCTGGGGTCATCAACACGCGACCGGCCTCAGCGTCGCCTCCAAAACCACTGGCGTGAACGTCAACCTACTCACCGCCGACGGCCCCGCCTCGCTCGAGCCCAGCTCCGGAATGGCCCACCTCACAGGCATTTCGGTCGACGTCGCGCCGGCTCCCGGACCGAGAGATGTCACCTCCTGGTCGGGCATCAGCTCCGAGGGATGAGACAGCAGATATTTACCGCTAAGGCGCCAAGGAATCCGAAGAAGCCGGTAGGTCGGTCACTGTGTGAGCGACTCGGAGCTTTTTTGTTTGGGTTTCTGTGGCTCGTGACCCAGCTACGCCAAAGAACCGAATTAGTGAATCCAGGGCGTTTACATAGTGCCACTCCTCCACGGTACCTTCGGACTCCTTTGCGCCTTTGCGGTAAGTATCTCTGCTCTCAAGGGTCTTTGCAGCACCTGAAGCCGATATTGGGCAATAGCGTCGTCTCCAGAGCGCGCGGCTCTAGATCGATGGTGCACGCGAGGCCGATCTCGGGGGAGAGGTACGAACCGCCTGCCAGGGCGAAGATGCGGTCAGGGGCGGCCGACGGCGTATTGGTTTGGGTGGCTGTCCACTCGGCGACGTTGCCGGAGAGGTCGAAGGCGTTTTCTGCTGTTACGCAGGTGGCAGTGCTGCCTGTCGCGACGGCTGCGCCGGGGGCTGCGTCTACGCCGTTGCATGCGGTCGCTTGGTAGCTGGCGCCATAGGGGTAGTTGGTGTCGGCCAGGCTGCGACAGGCGTTTTCGCTCTCCGGGAGTGTGCATAGTCGATAACTGGGGCCACGCGCGGCGCACGCTTGCGACGCCTCGGTAAAGCCGCCACCCGTCCATGGGACTGCGTTCGGCTTGGAGCACGCCACGGCTTCGTTGATTCCGGGTAGACCTGCAGTGCTGTCAGGCCGCGAAGCCTCGAAGCGATCGATCGAGACGCCGCCGCCACCCACGATCAGAGCCATCTCGAACGCCGAATCTGGCAGCGCGTCGTCGATGAAACCATTACAGTCGTTGTCGATGCCGTCGCAGGCCTCTGCCTCGACCACACCAGGCGCCGGGGGCGCGGCATAGTTGCACGTGGTCGCGTTCAGGTTGAGCGCGTCGCACACCACGACGCCATAGTCTTTGCATTGACCGAGGGCAGCGTCGGAGCAGACGTCGCCCAAGGCGGTGAACCACTCGTCCAGGTCGCCGTCACAATTGCCGTCGATGCCGTCGCACAGGGTCTCGGTGAGCGAGATGAAACCTTGAATCGTCTCCACTCCGGGCGGGTATTGGCAAGTCCAACCGCTGTCGGCATTGCAAACGACCTGCGTCAGCTCACACGGAGTGCCAGCCGTCATGTTGCACAGCGTGGTGGGCGTTACCAGCTCCGGGTCGTCAGCGTCGATCAGCGAATCGCAGTCGTTGTCGATTCCGTCGCACAGCTCGACGGTGGTATCGAGAACTGGGCAAGCATATTCGCAGCCGGTCTCGGGCAGCCCGTCGATGTCGTATTGCCCCTCCAGGCAACTCTGAATCAAGCATTCGCCCTTCAGGCAGATCGGAGTCGCGCCCGCGAGATCGCAGATGCTGCCACACTCACCGCAGTTCTCGAGGCTCGAGCTCGTGTCACCACAGTCCATTCCGCCAGTGGGCATGAAGTTGGAGGTGGAGAAACCACCGCCCATTCCCCCTTCACCGCCCGAGCCACCGTCGCCCGGCTCACCACCCACGCCATCTTCGCAGCTGGAGAAGCAGTACGCCTCGGTGATGCAGCCGGAGGCCAGCAGCGCAAGGAGAGTGACCGCGCAGCGGCCCTTCACGAAGCCCTCCGCGAACGGGTCACGAAAGCCGCCAAGCCAAGCAGCGCAAGCCACGCGTAGTTGCGCGTCGACGTTGGGGCTGCATTACAGCCGCCGCCGCCCGTGGCGAGGCCCCAATTGCCATTGGGGTCGACAGGCGCCCCGCCGTCCGGGTTGGTTCCGCCTTGTGGGGGTGCGCCTCCTTGCGCGCCGCCGCCGTCCGCCGAGCCACCTCCCTGCGCGCCTCCACCGGCGTTGCCGCCGCCTTCACCGCCGACGCAGACGTCGTTCTGGCAGGTCTCGCCGGGCCCACACACCTCACCGCCGCAGTCGACTGGGTAGCAGAAGCCGTCCAAGCACTCGAAGCCGCCAGGGCAGGAGAACTCACCACCGTTGCAAGGCTCGACGCACACACCCTCGACACATTGGGTTTCGCCCGGACAT